>Ga0209654_1000512_pt1 | contig 37231 bp, 38 predicted proteins | sample SaaInl1SG_22_DNA_FD_184646 | JGI IMG/M metagenome (GOLD analysis project Ga0209654, IMG submission 184646) | Marine microbial communities from expanding oxygen minimum zones in the Saanich Inlet - ESP_161SG_22_DNA (SPAdes) (version 2) | ecosystem: Environmental > Aquatic > Marine > Intertidal... | reverse complement strand
TTTTTAAGCCCTGCATGCGCTATTGGAACGAATAATACTTTCCGATTCGTCGGATCACGCATAGTCTTACAACAAGCAAGCGAGGACACATGATGGGAAAAATAAGCCAACCGATTCTTTTCTTCGCTGCTGGGTTGATGTTGATGATGTCGGCCACTTCGCGGGGAGATCAGAAACACCCAGAGCTCGACCCTTTGTTCGATGCACTCAAACAAGAATCTGACTTGGTTCGAATTGCCGAGTTACAAAATCAGATCTGGGCACTTTGGTATGAACTCCCAGCCGACCAACAGCACCTGCAAGCGACCTTTGATGAGGGGATGCGCGCCTTAAGTTTAGCGATGCCGCAGACCGCAATCGAACACTTTACTCAAGTCATCAAGGCGGCCCCTGAATTTGCCGAAGCTTGGAATCGCAGAGCAACAACCTTCTTCATGATTGGTGATCTGGAATCCTCAATGGCCGACATCCAAAAAACACTGCTCCTCGAACCACGACATTTCGGAGCCCTTTCAGGCCTCTCTATGATTTTTGAAAATTCTGGGGACCTGAGTCGGGCTGTTGCAGCAGACCGACTGATGCTCGAGTTGATGCCACATCATAGCCAAGTACAAGAGCGCATCGTGGGTTTGGAGCAACAGCTGTACGGCCTCGGTATTTGATCAGTAGCGTCCGCTGACAAACTCCAACACGATCAGCGGCGACAACACGCTGACGACAACGATCAAAGCCAGCAACAACCAGTCCAGAAACTTCGCCACATGCACTCTCCTCTGCCCAAACCATGCCGTCTTTCAGACAAAAAACAAGTTGTAACGCGTTAGTGATGATCTTGTCATAAAATCATGGCAGGATGTTGCGTCGCACAAATTGAAGGGATGGCGAGATGTTGAAAGGGAAAAAAGGGCTTGTGATCGGTGTGGCCAACGAGCACTCGATCGCATTTGCAGCCGCCCGCATGCTCAAAGCACAGGGTGCCGAAGTGATCGCCACCTGTCTCAATGACAAGGCTCGCAGCTATGTTGAGCCGGTCACCGAGCCTCTCGCCATTGCCTTGTTGAATCTGGATGTCGAGGCCGAGGGCGAACTTGAGTCCGTGGTCGATCGCGTGATCGCACAATACGGCCAGATTGATTTTATTGTCCATTCGATCGCTTTCGCTCCGCTTGACGATCTGCACGGGCCATTGCATGCCTCCTCCGTCGAAGGATTTAAACGTGCCATGGATATTTCATGCCACTCATTCATCCGCCTCGCTCATCTGGCACGCCCCCACATGCCAAACGGTGGGACATTGATCACCATGAGTTATCTTGGAGCACATCTTGCCGTACCGAATTACGGTTTGATGGGACCCGTCAAAGCAGCACTTGAGTCATCAGTGCGGTACCTAGCCTCCGAGCTCGGCCCTGACAACATCCGTGTACACGCCATTTCACCCGGCCCCATCGCCACACGCGCTGCATCTGGCATTGCGCATTTTGACCAGCTGATAAAGGACACGGCCCAACGCAATCCTCTCAAACGTCTTGTGCATCAAGACGAAGTGGCTGGATTGGTGGCTTTCTTAGCCTCGGATCTGGCCAACGGGATGACAGGACAAACGCTCTATGTCGATGCCGGCGAACACATGGTGCGCTGAAGATGGTAATCACGACGCAAACCACTGATCTGATCGAAAATGTTTTGTATGACGACATTCAAATTGGTGACAGTGCGCGACTGGTCCGCACGCTGACGCTCGAGGATATTCAGGCCTTTGCAGCTGTGTCAGGGGATGTGAATCCGGCACACCTGGATACTTCATTTGCTAACGAATCGATGTTTCATGGAATCATCGGACACGGCATGTGGAGTGGATCACTTGTCTCCACCGTACTTGGAACTCAATTGCCTGGGCCTGGCACAATTTATTTAGAGCAAAGTTTTCGATTCAAACGACCAGTTCGTGTCGGTGACACACTCACGGTCATCGTCACAGTACTGGAAAAACACGATGACAAACATGCGCTGGTACTGAACTGCTCAATCAGCAATCAACAAGGCGACGAAGTGGTCAGTGGGCAAGCACGCGTTATTGCCCCACAAAACAAGATCGTTCGACCTCGCATTGGCACACCCAAGCTCAATGTTTTCGATCCAGAAATGCGTGTTCGACAGTTCGTTGAGAGCATTCAGGTCAACCCCCCTGTGATCGCCGCGTGCGTCCATCCAACCAGTGAAAAAACGCTGATTGCAGTACAAAAAATGGCGGAAACTGGGCGCATCAAACCGATCGTTATTGGACCCCTGGCGCGGATCGAGGCCTTGGCTACGGCATTGCACATTGATCTCAGTGAGTTCGATCTGCGCGATGCCAAACACAGCCACCACGCAGCGCAAATTGCTGTCGCACTGGCTGAAGCCGGCGAGGTCGACATGCTGCACCAAGGCGAGCTGGATAAGCGGGAATTGCTAACAGCCCTCTATGATTGCGTGCCTTTAAAGACCAAAACCCGCCTATCACATGTGTTGCGGTTCGATGTGCCGCTGTATGACAAGCCCTTGTGGCTGACCGATGCGGTACTCAATCATCGACCCACTCTCGAGGATAAGGTGGACATCGTACAAAACGCAATCCAACTGGTGACGCTTTTCAACACGCCTGAACCTCGCGTTGCGCTGTTGTCCGCTGTGGACACAATCGACCCGGAATACCCATCGACTCTGGACGCAGCGGCACTGTGCAAAATGGCTGACAGGAAGCAAATCTACGGAGGGCGTCTCGATGGTCCGGTCGCATTTGACCAAGCGGTCTCAGGAGTCTCTGTCTCTGGACTTCACGGTGCAGCCGATATTTTGCTCGCTCCCGACAGCGAATCAGCCAACATGTTGGCAAAGCAACTGGAATTTTTTGCCGGCGCATCCAGTGCGGGCATTGTGATGGGTGCACGCGTCCCTATCGCGCTCACAATGCGCCAGGCTACCAGCCAGTCATTGATGCTCTCCGGTTTGTTGGCGGCTCACGTGGCCCAATGTTATCGAACACAACAGCCCTAGCTCATGACAGCGTGAGGGCAACACGGTAGTCTAAATCTCCGTGTTCGGATTCAGACTGTGTTACGTATCACCGACTTTGACCTCAGCTACCCAGGTTATCCGCCACTGGCCACGATCCAATGGACCGTCGATACCGGTGAGCGCGTTGCTCTACTCGGCCGTTCCGGAGTCGGCAAGTCCACCCTGTTGCGTGCCATTCTCCACGCCGATCGCCATGCAGCGATTGACGTGCAAGCAACTCAGGTGGCCTACCTGTCACAACAGCCCGCACTCCTGCCTTGGCGATCGGTGATCGACAATGTCCTGTTGGGGTTTTATCTGCGCGGGTCACCCATTACCGAACACCTCGTTGAGCACGCTCATGCCTTGTTGGATCAGGTGGGACTATCTGACTTTTCGAAACGCGCCATCGGCACGCTCAGTGGCGGTCAAAAGGCCCGCGTCGCTCTTGCGCGGGTGCTGTCTGAAAATGCTTCCTTGATTCTCTTGGATGAACCATTTTCCGGTTTGGATCGCTCCACACGCATCCAGATGGCGGACCTTTGTGCTGACCTATTGTGCCGTCACACCGTGATTCTAGTCACCCACGATCCCCGCGATGCCAGCGATTGGCTCAACCAAGCCATGATTCTCAATGAAACCGATCTGCGTGGACCCTACCAGCTCGATGCCTTTCAGGATGATCGCGCACTGATTGCTGCGTTGGATGGTGCATTGTGATGCGTCGGCTGATCTCGGTCATGATCTACATTGCCAGCATCGGCTTGGTATGGAAGGCCTTGGTGTGGCTCTTTCAGATTCCACATTTTATTCTGCCGGCACCTGAGCGGGTACTCATGACCGCATTCGAGCGTGCGCCTCAATTATTGCACCATGGATCGACCACATTGGCCGAGATTGTTGCCGGCCTGTGCCTAGGCGCCCTACTTGGCTTCTCTACCGCCTGCCTGTTATCGATCTCCGGCCGACTGCAAAGGGCGGCCATGCCGCTGCTGATTGTCAGCCAAGCCCTACCGGTTTTTGCGCTGGCACCCATTTTGATGCTGTGGCTTGGATATGGTTTTGCGTCGAAATTGGCGATGACTACGCTGATCGTTTACTTCCCCGTCACGGCAGCGACGCTTTCTGGATTTCGTGCATGCCCGCTGTCTTGGGAGGATACCTTCCATACGCTACATGCCAGACGATGGAATCTTTTTTGGATTGTTCGTGTACCAATGGCTTTGCCACACACACTGTCTGGACTTCGCATTGCCGCCTCGGTCGCGCCCATTGGTGCCGTCGTTGGCGAGTGGATTGGATCATCCAGTGGGCTGGGGTACTTGATGCTGCATGCCAACGGTCGTGGTCAGACAGACCTGATGTTCGCTGCGTTGTTGTTGCTTTGCTTGGAAGCGCTACTGGTCTGGACAGTGGTGAACCGGCTGTCTCGCCGGTTCGACCATCACATGCCTACAGGATCAGTTTCCTGAAGGCAGGCTGCCCTCAATGCCCTCAACATAGAAGTCCATGCTGAGTAATGTGCCGTCATCTGCGGTTTCGCCAGCTTGCAGCCAAACGGAACCGTCTTGCTTGTTGACTGGTCCGGTGAACGGGTGCAGTCGGCCTTCTGAAATCGCGATCCGCGCCTCTTCCGCCATTGCACGGACATCTTCAGGAACCGCATCGCCGTAATCAGCCAAACGCACCATGCCTGTGTTGAAGCCACCCCAGACATCCGTTGAGGTCCACGTACCATCCAATACTGCACCGACGCGCTCAACATAGTATGGCGCCCAGTCATCAATGATTGAAGTCAACTGCGCTGTTGGACCAAAGCTCTTCATGTCAGACGCTTGGCCAAAGGCGAAGATGCCGCGCTGCTCGGCAATCTGCATGGCCGCTGGAGAATCGGTGTGTTGCATCAAGATGTCAGCACCCTGATCAATCAATGCCTTGGCTGCATCGGCTTCTTTACCTGGATCAAACCAAGTCGATACCCAAATGACCTTGAATTGGACATCTGGATTGACACTCTTGGCTGCCAAGTAGGCTGCGTTGATGCCTCGGACCACTTCAGGAATTGGGAAGGACGCGATATAACCAATCGTATTTGTTTTCGTCATGCGGCCTGCAATTAAACCGAGCACATGGCGGCCTTCATAGAACCGTGACGAATATGTTGCCACGTTATCTGCACGCTTAAAGCCTGTGGCATGCTCAAACTTCACGTTCGGAAACTGTTCAGCCACTTTGATCGTTGGGTTCATAAAACCAAACGACGTGGTAAAAATTATGTCCGTGCCATCATTGGCCATTTGACTCAATACACGCTCAGCATCTGGGCCCTCAGCGACACTCTCGACGTAGGTCGTCTCAACGCGATCGCCAAAAGCGGCTTCGACCGCCAAACGGCCGACATTGTGCTCATAAGTCCAACCACCATCGGAAATTGGGCCGACATAGATAAAGCCAGCCTTCACCTTATCGGCAGCACCTGTATCCGTTGATGTTGTTTGCTCCGAATCAGAGCACGCAGCAAGCAACACAGCTGCGGCCATACCCAATGCCTTTAAACCGAACCCTTTCATGGGCCTACTCCTTCCTTTAACGTGAAATGCGAAACGTTTTCGCTAACGAAGCTGGTGCTGACGTCCCTTGGACGCCGCGGGCAGAAATCACCACCAGCGCAATAATTGTCACCAGATACGGCAACATCGACAGCCACTGTGCTGGAATCGAGATCCCAAACGCCTGACTGTGCAACTGCAATATAGTGACACTACCAAACAAATATGCGCCAAGCATCACCCGCACTGGTCGCCATGCTGCAAAGACCACTAACGCCAATGCAATCCAACCACGACCCGCCGTCATACCCTCTACAAACATAGGGGTTTGCACCAGGGTCAGATAGGCTCCACCGATGCCAGCTAACGCCCCCCCAGCAAGAATCGCCAGAAACCGAATCCCAATCACGGAAAAACCCAACCCATGTGCTGCGTCGTGGTTTTCACCGACCGCTCGGAGAATAAGACCAGCACGCGATCGATACAAAAACCACCACAATAAGGCCACCATCATCACCGACAAATAGACGAGTGGGTCGTGCGCAAACAGGGCCCGACCAATCACCGGAATATCAGACAATATCGGGATTACCCACACAGCCACCTGGGGCGCAGCGCGACCCACATACTGCGCGCCAAACAATGCAGCCAGGCCGAGACCAAAAAGTGTCAGCGCCAGTCCGGTAGCCACTGGATTGGCCTCCAATCGCAGTACCAAAAACGCAAACACGGAAGCCAGCAATGCACCTGAAAGCGCAGCCGCCATAACCGAAATGATCAAGGGCTGACCAGACAGTGCTGCGGCAAAACCAGCCAATGCGCCGACAATCATCAAGCCCTCAATCCCAAGATTCAACACCCCCGCCCGTTCTTGAATCAGCGCACCGAGTCCGGCAAAAACCAAAGGTGTAGAGGCAACCAAAATGGCGTGCAAAATTGCGGTTAAAAGCAGCAGATCCATTACACCGACCTCCACAACCGAATGCGGTAATTCACCAGCATGGAGGTGCCAAGCAAGAAAAACAGTAACAGACCCTGAAAGACCTGCGTCATGGCCCCAGGAATCCCCAGTGAGAGCTGCGCTGCTTCACCGGCTAAATAAGACAAAGCCACAAGCAATCCAGCCGGAACCACCGCCAATGGATGCAAACGCGCAAGAAACGCCACGATGATCGCCGTGAACCCGTAGGATGGCGAAATATTTGGAACCAACTGGCCGATGTTCCCGGTCACCTCCACAACGCCTGCGAAACCACTCAATGCGCCTCCGATCAATAAACTGATCCAGATCGTTTGGTTGCGGCTGTAACCCGCAAATTGCGCTGCCCGAGGAGACAAACCAGAGACTTTCATCTCGAAACCAAGATGCCAACGCTTCACCATCCAGGTTCCTAAGCCAGCAAACACCAAGGCAAAAATAAATCCAATGTGTCCGCGGCCGGCGTCAAACAACTTGGGCAGTGTCGCCGCATCATGGAACAGTCGGCTTTCAGGGAAGTTAAAGCCATCTGGATCACGTAATGGTCCATGCACCATCACACTTAAAAGCAGCAGCGCGACATAGGTCAGCATCAAGCTCACCAAAATCTCATTGGCATTGAAACGAACTTTTAAAAATGCAGGGATCGCAGCCCAGGCCATGCCGCCTAGCGCACCGCCGACCAAAACCACCGGCAAGACCCAAAACCAATCCACACCATACAGCGCTAGGGCTACTGCACCGCCAGTCAATCCACCGACGACCAACTGGCCCTCGGCACCAATATTCCAAACTCCAGCGCGAAAACCCAACGACAAGGCCACGCCAATCGTAATCAGAGGAGTCGCCTTGGCAATCAGCTCACTCACGCCATAGGTCGATGCCAGAGGACGCACCACAATCCGGTGCAGACTGTTGGCTGGATCAAACCCCAAAGCCATCAGAACCAACGCAGCAGTCAGCGCCGTCAGGACCAAGGCCGCGATTACCGCAATCCACTCATGGAACCAATGGGTCTCTGCACGCGCTTCGAATCGGATCACCCTATGATCTCCTGGCCAAGCATCAGTGCACCCAAATGCTCAGGCGTCATCACCTCGGTGTCATGGGTGCGACTCAACTGACCGTGACAGATGGCACAGATGCGATCGGTGATCGATAGCAACTCGTCGATATCCTGACTCATCACAATCACGGCACAACCGGTCGCCGCCAATTCAAGCAAACGTTGGTGAATAAACTGCTGCGCCTTCGCATCCACCCCCCAGGTTGGATTGGACACGATAAAAAGTCGCGGCGCTCCGAGGATCTCGCGTCCAATGAGGAACTTTTGGAGATTACCGCCTGAGAGGCTCGACGCTTTGGCTTCAACAGATGAGGCTTTCACATCGAAGGTTTCCATCACCTCTTTCGCAAACGACTTCGCATTCCGACCACTGATCAGATGCTCGTTACGCATGATGCCTCGCGTATGACGTGCGGTAAGAATCACATTTTCCCAAAGTGTGAGTTCGGGGACCGCAGCGTGACCGAGCCGGCCCTCCGGCGCTGACAACACACCCAAGTGACGCCGCGCCTCGATGGACAGGTGACCGATCACCTCCCCATCGAGCAACATCGATTCGGGATTGGGCATCGGCAGCTCACCTGAAAGCAGATCAAACAGGGCGTCTTGCCCATTGCCTGATACCCCAGCGATTCCCAAGATGGACCCTGGGTGTACCGACAGGTAGATTTCTTTCAAAATCATTGCATGTTCTGTCGCTGGCCAGATGTCACCTGCACGAATACTGAGTCGGGGCTCTGTCTCATGAATTGTTGGGTGGACCCGTTTCGTCTCCGCCAAACGTTCGCCAATCATCTTTTCGCCGAGTGAGCGGGTGCTCTCCTGACGCGGATCGACGACATCCACCACCTGGCCGCCCCGAAGCAGTGTCGCCCGATCGCACAGTGCGCGGACTTCGTCGAGTTTGTGCGAGATGTAGATGATAGAGCGGCCCTCATCGGACAGGCGATCAAGCGTCAGGAATAACTCTTCGGTCTCTTGTGGGGTTAGTACTGAGGTGGGTTCATCCAAAATCAGCAGCGAAGGATCCTGCATCAATACTCGGATAATCTCCAAACGTTGCCGTTCTCCAGCGCCCAAATCAGCCACGTGGCGCCCAAGCTCAATGTGCAGACGGTAGCGATCGCAGATCGCCATCACCTCATCCGCCAAGGCCGCGTCAGGCATGCGACCATCGAGTCCGAGCGCGATGTTGTCGATGACTCGGAGCGCGTCAAATACAGCGAAATGTTGGAATACCATCCCAACGCCGTGCGCGCGGGCATCGCTGGGCTTGGAAGGCCTGTAGGCTGCCCCGTCCAGCTCCATCGATCCAGCATCTGGGGTGAGGATCCCATAGATCATTTTGACAAGGGTCGATTTGCCTGCACCATTCTCGCCTAGTAGCGCATGAATCTCGCCGCGATCCACTGACAAGGTCACATCGGAATTCGCTGCGAAATCGCCAAAATATTTGCTCAGACCACGCACACCCAAGCGCTGTTGCGCAGCAGCAGAAAGCCGTTCGGTAAAAATGCGTGTTTCAGTCAATACAGAAGCCCACCCAGAAAGGCGAAAGAATACAGGGTTCCCTTGGGCTCCGCACCTGTCTAGGTCGATGAGGTCCCGAAATAGAAATACTCGCTACTGATCCGTGCATGCAGAGAACCCAAACCTTGTTGGATCCAATCCATATTTTCGGTCAACAGGTCGGGGCTTAGACGGTCCAAATCCAATGCATTCAGTCCATCCAAGATCCCCTGCACCAAGTCATCTGGCACTCGGCGGTGAGGTAACTGATGCAACGCCCTTTGGATGCGTGTCAGCGCTGACGTCATCGATTGCGGGAAATCGGGATCACGTAACACAAAGGCCAGCACGTCACCGCCGCGCAATCGATTGCTCGCGCTGCGTCGATACAGTTCCACACCACCCAGTGCGGAAAGTAAATTTTGCCAGCCAATGGCTTCGTAACTCGCCCACTGAGAGGACTGCCCGGGAACCATTTGCGTGACGCGTGGATCAACGAGCCGTGACACCATGTCCGCATGTTCTAAGCGGTCACCCAAACGCAAGAACAACCAACTTAGATCACGTGCTTGATTGGCCATTAAACAGCCATGCCACAACCGGCACCCGGCAATGACTTGTTTCAACAAGCGCACCCGATTCGACCGATCAAAACCCGAGAATGATTGCCGCTCCAAGAGCCCGTGCAACTCATTGAGGGCAACCCACGCATCTTTTGGAATCAAATCGCGAGTCACTCGCGCATTTTCGCGTGCACCGGCAACAGAGGCCCGAATCGAGCTCGGATTTTCAAGGCTCAACACCAGTCGCTCCATCACCTCAGATTCGGTCAACAACTCATCAGTTTCAGAGGCGCCAAACACTGGCATTAACGATTCCCAGTGGTAGGGAACGGCTTCGGGCAGATCAAGGATTGTGTCCGACGCAGCAATGGCGAGGCGTGCAGTGGCTTCTGCGCGCTCAATGTAACGTGACAACCAGTAAAGATGATCAGCGACGCGGGCCAGCATCAGCGCGTCTCTCCGTCGGCGATGACCCAAAAATCTTTCGAACCGCCGCCTTGTGACGAATTTACCACCAACGACCCTTCTTTGAGCGCCACCCGACACAAACCACCGGTAGAGCACCATTGCTCCGAGCTTTGCAGCACGAACGGTCTTAAATCGACGTGGCGTGGCGCCAGATCACCGTCCTCAGTCACTGTGAGCGTCGTCGAAAGGGCCAGCGTCGGCTGCGCTATCCAAACCCGCGGGTTCTCAAGAATTTCCGCCCGACGGGCCACCAACTCTTCATCACTGGCATGCGGGCCGACTAAGATCCCGTAGCCTCCTGATGCATCGGCAGGCTTCACAACCAATTCATGCAAATGCTCGAGAACATAGGCTTGATCATCTGGATCAGAACAGAGGTAGGTTGGGACGTTGGATAACAATGCATCCTCACCCAAGTAGTACTTGATGATCTCGGGCACGTAGGCGTACAGCACCTTATCATCAGCCACGCCACTGCCCGGTGCATTTGCGATCGCAACCTTGCCAGCACGCCATGCCCGCATCAAGCCAGGGACACCAAGCGTCGACTCCGGATTCAAGCATTCCGGATCCATGAAGGTGTCATCAATGCGTCGGTATATGACATCCACACGACTAACACCCTCAACTGCTTTCATGTACACACAATCATCGCTATCCACAAACAGGTCAGACCCTTGCACCAATTCGGCACCTATCTGTTGTGCGAGGTAGCTGTGCTCAAAATACGCGGAGTTAAAGATCCCCGGTGTCAGCACCACAATGACCGGATGATCCACAGGTCGCGGCGACAGCGCGTTCAGCATGTCGAGTAAGTCAGATGCGTATTGGCTGACTGGAAGAATTTGCTGGTGCCGAAACAATTCGGGGTACACCTGCTTCATTACCGAGCGATTCTCGAGCATGTAGGAGACGCCGCTCGGAACACGGAGGTTGTCCTCCAGCACAAACAACTGACCCATGTGATCGCGTACCAGATCAGAACCGCAAATGTGTGCCCAGGTTTCAAATGGTGGTTTGATATTCGCTGCCATGCTGATGTAATGCGGGCTATTGAGGATCAGCTCTCTGGGCACAATGCCATCCTGCAAGATGGCCTGCTCGTTGTAGATGTCGTTCAAGAACATGTTCAAGGCTTTAAGACGCTGCTTCAAACCGACTTCAGTTTGTCGCCACTCCGATTCGCGCATCACGCGGGGTACCAGATCTAATGGCCACGATCGATCGATGTTGGCTGAATCAGAGTAAACCAAGAACGAGATCCCTTGGCTTTTGATCATGGCATCGAGTGCGCTGACTTTGTCGGCCAGCACATCCGGCGAGAGCTCTTGGAAAAATTTCAGTAGACTGTGGGCACCGGGGCGAGGTGAACCATCTGCTTGAATCAGTTCATCGAAAATGCGGCCTGCCGCGATGTCGCCGGTGACTTGGATCACAGTCCATTTGTCCAAATATTGATTAGAAATTTAGTTTCCGGCTTATTTCGCTGGGACGCAAGTATCACGAGGTGCACATGCTCGCAGTTTTATCTCCAGCCAAGTCACTCAACACGGATTTGATTCCGGGTCTTCCGGCAGCAACGGTCCCTGTCTTTTTGGAACAATCGCAACGCTTAGCCGAACACATGCGCAGTTACAGCCCAGCTGATTTGGCTGACTTGATGAAGTTATCTGACAAGCTAGCCGCCCTGAATGCGGCACGATTTGAGCAATGGGACAGCAATCATGCCTCGGATGACCTGTTGCCCGCAGCGTTCGCTTTTAATGGTGATGTGTATCAGGGACTGGACGTTAACAGCCTCAGCCAACCCGCACTTGATGCCTTAAACAAACGGATTCGAATCCTTTCAGGGCTGTATGGTCTCCTTCGTCCCTTCGATGCCATGCGACCCTATCGATTAGAAATGGGCACCAAACTGAAACAAGGGCCTGTGACGTCACTGCCCGACTATTGGCGCAATTCGGTGACCGATGCACTCAATGCGGAGCTTAATGGGGCGATGCTGGTTAACTTGGCCAGCAATGAATATGCCCAGGCAATTCATTTTCCGAGCATTGCGGGGCCGGTGATTACGCCGGTGTTTAAAGATCGAAAAAATGGCGAATACAAGATCATCAGTTTTTATGCCAAACGGGCGCGCGGTCTGATGGCACGGTTTCTCGTTGAACACGACATCGAACGACCAGATGATCTCCATGCTTTCGACTCTGCCGGTTACCGCTACGCGCCAGAACACTCCAAGCCAAATGCTCCCTGCTTCCTCCGCGATCCTGACGCTCTGTGAAGAAGCAGTCGCCCGATGCCTTGATCGCACCGTGGTTGAGTGACCGAGCACCACGGAGCCTGTGGGTAGTTGGCGAAGATGTTCCACCGGTTGTCGCCGACTATGCCTTGGCCAACGCTGTATCGCTCACTCACCTGTCAGGGCCTCTGGCATTTGACCTTCACCAACCGATTCCCGAGGCGGCGCTGGTCGCCGACCCGATCCGTTTGGAGGGTGATATCGAGAGGCTTGGCGCACTGCGCAATCGATTGATCGGCGACATTCTGTGTTTGGTAGCCGCCGAGGTTCACAACGACATGCTGTATGCGCTCGGCTTCCGTCGTGGCGAGATTTGTCACACACAACACGGCGAGCTATTGAGTTTTCACTATGCACTCGCCACTTATAACCACACGAGGGCGTGGAACAATCCAAAGTTCTGGGCCAACCCTGAAAACTGGAACAAATACTGGTGGTGACATGCGTACACTGACTTTGCTTTTTTGGCTTTTCGCAGGGCTTGTGCATGCTGAAATCGTCGCCCCCGGGCTCAGTGACAGGACCTACCGGTATTTCACATTGGAAAACCAACTCAAAGTGTTGGTTATTTCTGACCCCACAACCGATAAAGCAGCGGCCTCCTTGGATGTGTATGTGGGCTCTAACGATGACCCAGAGGCATTTCCTGGTCTCGCGCATTTTCTTGAGCACATGCTGTTTCTCGGCACCGATCGGTATCCGGATGCTGGTGAGTACCAACAATTTATCTCCACGCAGGGTGGCAGCCACAACGCCTACACCGCACCGGAACACACCAACTACTTCTTCGATGTGGATCCAAAAGGTTTAGAGGGTACGCTCGATCGTTTCAGCCGCTTTTTCGTCGCACCGACCCTAGATCCAGCTTATGTAGAGCGTGAAGTGAATGCGGTGCACTCGGAATATCAGTCAAAGCTCAAAGACGAGGCACGCCGTGGTTTTGAAGCCACAAAGAAGGGATTAAATCAGGCACATCCGTTCTCACAATTCCGTGCCGGCAACCTGGAATCATTGAAAAAACCTGGATTGATCGAAGCACTCAATGCCTTTTACAGGGAGGAATACTCAGCTGACCGCATGGCTTTAGTGGTCTTAGGTGAAGAAGACTTGGACGCGCTCGAATCGATGGTGCGTGAACGTTTTTCCGAAGTGCCCAACCGAAATCTGGGTCCCGGGTACCTGAATCTACCGCTATTCGACCAAAAGCGGCTGCCCTTGGTGGTGCAATCAAGACCCGTGTCTGAATCGCGGCGCATGACCTTGATGTTTCCCATTCCAGACACCGATGCCTTTGCGGGTCAGGCGCCCTTGCGCTATATCGGTCATTTGCTCGGACATGAGGGCGAAGGCAGTCTGCTGGATATCCTCAAACAAGAGGGTCTGGCCAATGGCCTGAGTGCAGGGGAAAGCCTGGGGATGACCGAAAGTCGTTCGTTTGCGATCAGTGTCAGCCTCACTGAGGCGGGCTTTGCGGCCCGAGATCGTGTACTGGAGTCGATTTTTCAAACGATACAAACGCTGGAAGCGACTGGAATCGAAAGCTGGCGATTTGCTGAATTAAAGACAGTCGCAGAGGCCAACTTCCGTTATGCCGAAGAATCCCAGCCCCAAGGGCTCGTGACCCAGATGGCTGATCAATTGCACTCGGTTCCGGCTGACGAACTTTTCACCAGAGGCCGTTTATTGACGCGATTCGACGGGCAACTGGTGCGGGATATGTTGAGCTGGTTAACCCCAGAACAGATGTTACTGCGTGTAACCGCACCCGAGGTCGAGACAAACCAAGTGACCGAGTACTACCCCACGGAAATTCGCGTGTTTCCACTCGAGCCTGAACGCCTTGCCAGATTTAAGCGCGCCCGCCAGACAGTGAGCACAGAAGTGGTGATGCCGAGTGCCAACCCATTCATTCGCGACCCTGGTGAGCCGTTGGAGCAAACACGAGTAGCCACCTCAGACACACGTCCACGACTGGTCACCAGCGACACCACCACACTGGCTTACGTATTGCCGGAAACGCGCTTTAGCCAACCGAAGTCAGATCTGTATGTGCGATTGAGAACGCCACTGGCGTCCAATTCACCAGAAGCCCGTTTGCTAGCAGATTTATTGGCCGCAGCCATCAATGAACACTTCAACACACTCAGCTATGATGCCGCACTCGCTGGTGCTGGATTCTCCGCACAAGCGACCCAATCTGGCATCACTCTGGAATTTTCTGGCTACCACCAGTCCCTGTTGCCATTAATTGACCAAGTGGTCTCTGAACTACCCATCCCGCTTATCGATGAAGGCACATGGGACCGTCTTGCGAATCTAAAAATGCAAGAGTTAGCGGCACTGGATTCAACCCGCCCCTTCAATCGACTTTTTGATGAAATGACAGCTGGCCTGATGCCATTGGCGTATCCCAAAACCGAACTGAAAACGGCGTTTATGGAGATAGATCGCTCCGTCTTCCATCAATACCAGACGGCATTCTTCTCAGGGCTCAAAGCGGAGATGCTGCTGCATGGACCCGTCTCTGTCGACGAAGGAGCCGAGCTGCTAGCCCGTATCGCAGGCTCGCTACCATTGGACCCAGCCACTGGAGAGGTTGTGCCCACGACGACTCCATGGACACAAGCATCTGAGTTGCAATTCACCTACCCACACCCAGACGAGGCAGCAGTGGTTGCCTTTGTTGATGACGAGACCTCTCCAGAAAGACGTATTCTGAATCAATTAGCAGGCAACTTGATTGAAGCACCGTTCTACACTGCGCTGCGTACAGAACGTCAGCTGGGCTACATCACTTTTGCTACCGCATTCCCGCTGGTCAATACCCCGGTCTTGGCAGGGGCCATCCAATCACCTGTTGCCAATCCCGATGTCTTGGTGGATGCGATGCGTGCGGAATTTGAGGCGTTCCCAGAGCAGGTGCGTGCAATGCCTGCGGAGCAATTTACAGCCGCCAAACGCTCGTTGATCAATGAGTTGAACAACCCGCCGCAAACTCAAGGCGAGTTGTCATCGAATCTGTGGCAGACCATTGGATTGCAGCGGCCGTTCAATGACCGCATTGTTCAAGCCATGGCGCTCGAGCGCTTAACGCAAGAGGATTTTGTCGAGTATCTCAAACAGCGGATTCAAAACCCGATTGTGTTGAAAGCGGCTCGCGTAGGTGGTGAACCGCAGCCTCAATAGCATCAACCCGAGCGACAAACTGCTTCTCTGGCCCAATCAGGCGATCGATATCGGTCGCTTGTAAAGCCTGCGTAATTGGTTCACTGACGCCAGACAAAATCACATCACGATTTCGGCTCTTGGAGTCCTCTATCATCTCCGTCAGGGTCAAAGCGGCCGACAAGTCGACATGTGACACAGCAGAGAAATCGATGACCAACACCTGGTGATCCGAAAACTGAGAAAAATGTCTGGCAATGCCGCGCGAAAGTCCGTAGTTCATGAATCCATCGAGCTGATACACCAGCACACGACCATCCGCTTCACGTAGCAACGTTTCCTCATGTGCACTGAGGTTGGCCAACTCATGTGATGATGCACCGACCACCAAGTTTTTCAGTTGCAACTCGCTGAATCGGTACAAAGTCTCGAGATTGGCAATGAAGACGCCGATGGCGACCGCGGTGATCAGATCCACGGTGACGGTCACGACAAACACGATCAGCATCAATGAACTGGCAAATACCGGGACTCGATGCAAACGACGTAAGAAGCTCCAATCAATAATGTCAAACCCTGTTTTCAACAGAATTCCTGCCAAAACAGCTAGCGGAATGGCTTCACCCAGAGGTGCCGCACCCAGCATCAGAACAGCCAGCAACACACTGTGAAACATGCCACTCGCGCGTGTACGACCACCCAATCGCACATTCACGAGGGTGCGCATCGTCGCGCCGGCGCCCGGGAGGCCACCGATCAAACCAGACACACAGTTACCAATGCCTTGCCCGATCAACTCCCGATCAGAATCGTGTTGGGTGCGAGTCAGGTTATCGGCAACCAGTGACGTCAACAGCGAATCGATGGAACCGAGAGCCGCGAGAAGAAATGCCGAACCAACAATCGTGGGCAGTAGATCGAGGGCAATGTGAGGCCAATGCAAACTGGGTAAGCCACGAGGGATTTCGCCAATCCGCTCAACACCGTCAAAGGGTGTGCCAAGGGAAAACAATGCAAATGCGATCAGTGCAATTAAGGGTGCGGGAAGCACCTGAAAACGATTGGGCCAAACAAAAAGCAACAGCAGAGTGCCCAAACCCAAAAATGCCGCATCCCAGGACAACTGCGTTAAGGTCAGGGGCAGCGCCAGAAGCGCCGCTAATGGATTGGAGTAGTGGTCTCCACCGATTAATGGGCCAATCTCCAAAAGGATGATGATGACTCCAATCCCACTCATGAAACCGGAGACCACAGGGAATGGAACCATGACAAAGTAACGACCCAGCTTCAACTGCCCCGCGGCAATCTGCAGCAATCCAGCCAACATCACCGTTGTGAACGCGATGGCCATGCCATTTTGAGGATCTTCAGCGATGGTTTGCGTCAAGATCGCTGCCATTACCACAGTCATTGGTCCGGTGGGACCTGAGACCTGACTGGGTGTGCCGCCAAATAAAGCAGCAAAGAAACCCACTGCGATCGCACCGTACAAACCTGCTGCGGCACCAGCGCCTGAGGCAACACCAAATGCCAAAGCCAAGGGCAATGCCACAACCGCTGCGGTGAGGCCGCCGAAGAAGTCACCTCGAGACATCACACCCATCAGTTGTCATTCCATCGATTACACGGGAGGTTGATTATCGAGCCAACTCGCAAAGCGCTGCAATTGTTCAATGTGATGAGACTCAAGCGACCGTTGACTCATCTGCAATAGCTCTTCTTGAAGTTTCGCTAAAGTCAATGCACGCGAGTCCTCTGCCAGCAGTTTGTTTCGCCGCACCAACTGCCAACGACGCCACTCCGCAGGGCTCAGACTGTTAGCAAAATTACGCGCACGGTACCGAAACAGGAGCTCGGCATAGCGCGAGTCATCAAAGCTTGGATTCCAGCCCTTCAATGCAACTGCATCCATTGTCGGGCAACTGCTCAACAGCTCCTGGTCATGTGGCGATAAGAAGCCTCCACCGTAGAGGGCATAATCCACATCATCAGGAACGGCGACTGGAGCCTCTTCCAGCGCTTGTCGAGCCAATTGATAGAGAGTCTTGAATGCAGGTGACTCTTGAATGTGGTGCCACGCATCCAAGTGCTGATTTTGCACTCCCTCATCACGACCAAAATCTGCCATTCGTGCCTTGGTGTTTGGGTCAATCGCATCTCGGCGAAAAAGCATCGGCTGTGCATTAATGCGCACGGTTTGCACCCCAATCCGCCGCAACTCCGTTCGTCGCTCGCTTGCCGAGATGCCCTCACTAAGCACAGCTGACAAACCGCTCAAAACCTGCTGTGGCTCGATGTCGAGGTCAAAAGCAACATAGTCATTGGATTTCTCCGCCAATCGAAACGGAATCCACAAATCTCGTGTATACCCGCGCTCCCAACCGGCGAAGGGCGTAACTTCCAACAATCCCTGGCTGCGCCCATCAGCCCGAATCAAATCGGTCACCTGATGTTTATCAATGCGTTTTAAGCATTCAGCAAAGAAATCTGCATCAAAGTGCGCAAACCGCCTCGCCAGTCGTGCAGTCACAGCGACATCGGCCGCGGCATCATGCGCATGCTTGAGTCCCACATCCAATTGATTGAGCGGGCCAATCCGATCCAATTTGAAGCGTGGCCGACCATCCTGATCCTCAGGCCACACCATCACTTCAGGTCGAAATACAAAATAAGCGAGCACCACCGGATACAAATCAAACCGGGCTCGGCCTTCGGCATATTGCCAACGGTACGGATCCCGCAGACAGCGATAAAAGACGTGCTGTGTGAACTTGTCATCAAAGTGGCGGGAGTTGTAGCCTGCGACCAGTGTTTTTGGCGCGATTAACTGCTCAAGCCGCACTGCCAATTCGGCCTCTGAGATCCCCTCACGCTGGTGCTGCTCTGGGGTGATTTGATGCACTAGCATAGCGCCCGGGGACGGCAAGACGTCATCTGGCAAACGCACCAAAACAGACTCAGCCTCAGTGGTCGGATCCATTGCAGGATCGGTGTACTGCCACCCCAGCTGAACAGGCCGATCCGCTGCCGCATCGCGCCCCGAGGTCTCGTAGTCATACCAGAGAAATTGCATTGCTAGCGCTCAGGCAAAGTGACATTCAGCTCAAGCACTGAGGCATCGCCGTGCCGATCTAAGCGGATATTCACCTGATCATCGGAGATCTCCACATACTTCTTCACCACCTGCAGGATCTCTCGCTGTAAGTCGGGCAGAAAATCAGGTCCGGTACGATTATGCCGTTCATGAGAAATCAATATCTGCAATCGCTCTTTCGCAGCGGAAGCTGAGCTGGGCTTTTTCGACCCGAATAAACCAAATAACGCCATCAATCGCTCCCCCCCAAGATCCGCTTCAATAGTCCCTGCTTTTTCGGTGTAAGAAATTTCATGGGGCGCGATTCACCCAAGAATCGAGCAACGGCGTCAGCATAGGCCACACCGGCGTCCGATTCGTGATCGAGGATGACCGGGACACCTGTATTTGAGGCCTTTAAGACCGCCTTCGACTCGGGAATTACGCCGATCAATCCCACTGCCAAAATGTCACAGACATCCTCGTGCGACAGCATTTCGCCATTCTCCACACGAACAGGATCGTAACGCGTGATCAACAAGTGCTCACTGACTCGTCCACCCTCTTTTGCACGTTTCGACTTCGACTGAAGAATTCCAAGAATACGGTCTGAGTCGCGCACCGATGAGACTTCGGGATTGGTCACGATTACCGCGTGATCGGCAAAGTGAAGAGCCATAGTGGCTCCGCGCTCAATTCCAGCTGGCGAGTCACACACGATGTACTCAAACCCCATCTCAGACAGCTCCTGAATCACGGTTTCAACACCCTCTTCAGTCAGTGCATCTTTGTCCTTGGTCTGGCTCGCTGCCAAAATCGACAAATTCTCTATCCGCTTGTCCTGGATCAGCGCTTGATGCAGCGTGGCTTCTCCTTGGATGACATTGACAAAGTCAAAAACCACTCGACGCTCAACACCCATGATCAGGTCCAAATTGCGCAGACCCACATCAAAATCGATCACCACAGTTTTGTGTCCAGCCTGAGCCAGCCCAGCTGCAAATGCTGCCGAGGATGTGGTCTTGCCAACCCCTCCTTTCCCTGAGGTCACGGTCACGACAATAGCCAAATGAAATCTCCTTTTACGATAGAACGGAATAAATTAATGCGTTACCGGCAGAATCCAGTCCGACGCGAATCTGGGCTGAGCGGTGTTCTGACGGAATCTGCTCAGAACCGACATACAGACCCGCAATCGAGACCAATTCAGGGTCAAACTGCTGGCAAAAAATATTTGCATCTGTTCGGCCGCTGACCCCAGCAGCAACTCGGCCACGTAGCCGCCCATACACATGCACATGACCGTCTGCCATTATCTCAGCACCCTCGCTGACCTGCCCGAGAACGATCAGATCTCGGTCTCTGGCATAGATTTGCACACCCGAGCGAATCGGACCTTGCACAATCATGGCCGGATCCAACGACGACCTGGATGCCGCTTCCGAAGACACACTGGTTTCGCTGCGACTCGTCGGTTCTGCGACCTGTGTAATATTTTGCGCCGACAGCCACGGTAACCCAAGCTGATTTGCAATCGAACGATGCGCAGGGTCGCCGGTCAGTCCAATCAAATCAATCTGTAAAGACTCCATGGATTGAATCGCTTCGGCAATGGCATCGGCCGCGACACCCTTGGATGGTTTCAGTACCAAACCGATCTCTTGCATCAGTGCCGGCGCACGAGCGCACTGCGACTTCAGCCAGTGGGTCAATTCACCGCACTCCGCAGGCCACTCCAACGTCATGACACTGTAGCGGTTGGCGCGGATGCGTGGTTCATGTGTTGTATTTCCACTCAATCCTTTCAATTCCTTTATTTTCACTTCGGTGTTACTTGACGAAACACGTTTCGTTCTTTAATGTACGCGCCTCGATTGCGGGGTGGAGCAGCCTGGTAGCTCGTCGGGCTCATAACCCGAAGGTCAGAGGTTCAAATCCTCTCCCCGCTACCACTTTCCCACACAACAGCGTCAATAACGCGGGTGTGTGGTAGGTGGAAATCTCATCGACAGACCCAGAATAAATCTTCTTTTTCATGCATCGCCCGAGATAGCTTGGTCTATTTCCTGAACCAATCGCACCAATTCCGCGTCCACAATCCGTCCACTAGCAGATAGCATGTCAATATACGGAGTAATGCCACAGCTGGTTGGAAGTGGGTCACCCTGTTCGATTAATTCGCGCATCCGGCCTACGAAGATAAACTGGAGCCAGGCCTCAATTTCGAGCGTGTCGTAACAGAAGGGCAACGTACTTGCGAGCGCGTCCATAGAAGGCCTGTGATCAGACCAACGGCCGATCTCACGCAAGCGGAACTCAATAGCATTCAGTCTCGCAACCACAGCATCGACCGAATTCCCCGTCAAACCGACCCCTCGAGTTCATCCAACAAGGCCATGAACTCACGGCTGAGCCGATGCGAAGGGCTCATGTGCACCAACGGTTTGGCTCGCTCATGCGACTCTCGCATGATCACACTTGAGGACAACATTGTGTGACTCACTGGCAAACCGTCTTGCCGTAGCCCTTCAATCAATGCATGCGGCACCTTGCCTCGGGCCGGCACTTGGTTCGGCACAATTGCCTCCAGACTGAGCGCCGCATTGTGATCGGCCTGGATCTCTTGCAACGTTTCAAGCAATTGATACAGGGCATTCTTCGAAAAGGTATCGCAGTCAAATGGAACCAACACTGCATCAGCAGCAATCAACGCCGAGCGCGAGAAAAAATTCAGCGCCGGTGGCGTATCCAGATACACACGATCAAACGCCTTCAAGTCGCTGAGTGCTTCTTTCAGTTTAAACATTTTGTAGCGGCTCTCGAGCTTGTGTTCGAGCTCCAGCAAACCACGACCAGAAGGCATAATTGAGAGGTGTTCGTAAGGCGTCTCGTGAATTAAGTCCGTGATCGAGTCCCGCGAATACAGTGACAATTGGCTTTGGAAAAAGTTTTCGACTCCGGGCAATGACGTTTCGCTGGATCCCAAGACGTATTGCGAGGTGTTGCCCTGTACATCGAGGTCAATCAGTAATGTGCGCATTCCGCGAGCAGCACTCGCGGCCGCCAAGTTGACCGCAATACTGGATTTACCAACGCCGCCCTTTTGGTTAAAAACCACACGTCGCATTGCGCTTCACTCCTTGGGTTGCAATAAGACATTGACGCGACCGTCCAGATCGATCAATCGCTGCGTCAATTGTCGCCGACTGGCGTCCACAGCCTCCAGCAGCTGTCCCTGCTGAGTCACTTGCTCCGAGACGCGATCTAATTGCTCTGACAACAATTCAATTCCTAGCGCATTGGAACTACTGGAAGCCAATGCCTCAGTTTCCGCGCGCAAAGCCATCAATCCCGTCTCCAGAGTCGCAACCTGACCCGTCAATTCCTGAATTGACTGCTCTGAGCGACTGGCCGTAGCGTCTAGCGCCTGAACCGCTGATTGCAGAGCTGTCATAGTCTCTGCCAGGGTATTCAGACGATCACGTTGGCCCGTCAAAACGTCCACACGTGTTCGCTCGGCATTTAACTGTTCGGCTAATAAAGCGAGCTGCTCATCAGTGTCCGCAGAGCCAGCTTTCACCGCACGCTCGAGCACTGGCAACGACTCCTGCAAACTGGCCACTGTTTGATTCACCGTGGATTGTGCTTTCTTAAATGCAGTCAGCTCTTGGGTGACTTCAGCTTGTAAACGCTTCTCTAAAGCAGCCAGACTTTTCCGCATCTGCGCGTCGGACTGCGCAAGCTCACCGATACCCTGCGTCTGCGTCTGATTCAACCGACCGATTGTTTCTTCAAGCGCCGCAGCCTGCTCTTCAGCTTTCGACAGTGCCGCTTGGTAACGGCCAGCCTCTTCGAGGCCAAAAAATGCCATACCAAATGAAGCAGCGAGACTGATCAATACAAGCATCCACAGTAGCCATGGGGTGCGCGGAGGAGGTGTCGGCGCCGCAGGTCTCGGGCCAGGATCAGGGGCCCGTATCTTCGTAGCGGCATCAACTGGCGCCGTATTGATTGCGGCGCCCGTATCGTCACCAAATTGAGGTTCTTTGCGTGTCATGCGTCTTCCATCTGCTGTGCGGAGTGTACCCAATCCCACAAAAAAACGGTGTATCGCAGAGAATAAAACATTGATTTGTCACACTGAAACCCCACAATTTGACCACGCAACATGAATCTGGAGGTTCCCATGGCTTTTGAACTGCCAACACTACCCTACGCAAAGAATGCGTTGGCTCCCCACATCTCGGAAGAAACGCTCGAGTTTCATTACGGAAAACACCACAAGACCTATGTCGATAATCTCAACAATCTTGTGCCGGGAACTGAATTTGAAGGTCGGTCATTAGAAGAGATCATCACGACCTCCGCGGGCGGTATCTTCAACAATGCCGCACAAGTTTGGAACCATACGTTTTATTGGCATTGCTTAGCGCCAAACGGCGGTGGTGAGCCGACCGGCGAATTGGCAGATGCCATCAATGCGAAATTTGGCTCATTTGAAAACTTCAAAGAAGAGTTCACAAAAACATCCGTGACCACATTTGGATCAGGCTGGGGATGGCTTGTGAAAAACGCCGCTGGAGAGCTCGAGTTGGCATCCACCATCGGCGCGGGTAACCCAATGACCGACGGGAAGACACCGTTGTTGACTTGCGATGTTTGGGAACACGCCTATTACATTGATTACCGGAATGCTCGACCAGCGTACCTGAAAGCGTTCTGGGAATTGGTCAACTGGGACTACGTGGCAGAACAATTCGCCAACGCCTAACAACCGAAGAGCCCGCAACTGCGGGCTTTTTTTTGTCTATTGCAAACCTATCTCTTAGATGCAATATTATTGCATTATGTGAGAAGGCCAAACGGTCTCAAAGATAAACTGACTGTAGGGGGTTTTTTATGCACACATTGATAGCCTCGGTGACCTTCGGTGTTGTCTTCGGCCTGTCGCAAACCGCGGTCGCTAGCGAAACACGTCACGCCGGTGCGCACATACATGGATTGAACCAAGTGCAAATGGTGCTCGAAAACAACACGCTACAAATCGTCTACCGAATGGTGGGCGAACAATTGGCACAATCTGATGACACGCATCATCACGCGCATGATGCGGAAAAATCACTAAAACACACTGAAAACTCTAAACCACACCAACATGATACGCATGACCATAAAACTCATCACCAGGATCATGAAAACGACTCAAAAGAAATCCGCTTGAATGCGCTAGCAGCACTTGAGAATCATCACAGCCTGTTTCATCTGGCAGACAAAGCACAGTGCACACAAACTAAATACCAAAGTCGCCTAAGCGACGTTGTGGAAAAGACTCAAGAACACAAACACGCGCACGACTCTCATCCAGGACACCAAGATGCCACTCTGGAATACGAGTTCACATGTGCCAATCCGCAACAACTGTCCTCAATTGAATTCGAATCCTTGACGACTTACGAGGATCTAGAAGCCATCGACTTCGAGGCTATAATTAATGGACGTGCAATTTCGACGCGTGTCAGACGAGGTGAGGCAACCGTTGCTCTGTGATCCTAACGACGCAAGCACTCCACTTTAAATATCCTCAGGGCGAATCATTTCGATTCCCCGACTTGGCAATTGCGGCCGGTGAAAAAATCCTGATCATGGGCCCCTCAGGTTGTGGTAAGTCGACACTTTTAAGCCTGATCAGTGGTGCACTGCCTCTGCAAAGTGGCGATATCACACTGACCGGAACAACGTATCGAATGCTCCGTGGCACGGCGTTGGATCGGATGCGAGCGGATCATCTGGGTGTGATTTTTCAAACGCTCAACCTGATTCCCTACCTAACCGGTTACCAGAACGCCGCCTTGGGACTGCAGTTTTCAGCGATACGACGACGCCGTGTGCTGAAACCATCCGACGAAATCCATCGTCTGGCAAGAGCACTTGGGTTGAGCCAGCAACATCTGGACAGCCAAGCCCGCGCATTAAGTATTGGGCAACAGCAACGGATTGCCGTGATTCGGGCATTACTAGGGCGTCCAGAACTAATTCTTGCGGATGAGCCCACCTCGGCACTGGATCCAGAATCCACTGAACGCTTTATTCAAGAGCTACTCGGCTCGTTCGACCCATCCACTCAGGGCATGATCTTGGTGAGCCACAATCCGGCACTACAGCCGTTTTTTGACCGTGTCATCAAACTCAAAGGGCCGCAAGATGTTTAGGCTGGCACTCGCCTCACTACGCGCACGTCGCCTGCCAGTGGGACTAGTGACGATCGCACTCGCGGCCGCGATGGTTTTGTTACTCAGCATTGAACGAGTTCAGAACGCGACCCAGGACGGATTTAACCAAACCCTCAGCGGCGTGGATTTGATCATCGGCCCGCGCTCAGGAAGCATTGAGCTTGTACTGTACACCACCTTCCATTTGGGTCGTCCGACCAACAACATCACGACAGAAACCATCAATGACATCGCCAATCGACCTGAAATCGAGTGGTTAGTACCTATCGCACTCGGCGACAACCACCGCGGATTTCGTGTGGTCGCAACAACTCCCCAGTACTTCGAACACATCAAATACGCAGGAAACCGGGTACTCAAGTTTCAGTCAGGGCAACCCTTCGCGGCCATCGATGGGGTCGTAATCGGGAGCGCCGTCGCACAGGAGCTTGGCTACACAGTGGGCTCTAAACTCTTCATCACACACGGCGCGAGCGCCACGATGGCCCAGGTTCACGATGACTTTGCGTTTACCGTGGCGGGAATTCTAGAACCCACGGGAACTCCAAATGACCGAGCAGTATTTGTCGATCTCAAAGGCTACGAACTGATCCATCTCGGCTGGCAGAGCGGCACACAAGCATTCCGTTTATCGGGAATCGACCTCGACTCTATCCCTGAGGACAAACTGGTCCCAAAAACCATCACGGCGGCCTACGTTGGCTTAAAATCAAAACTCGGTCTCTTCCAATTCATGCGGGATGTACAGGCGTACCCAGAAGAGCCCATTTCTGCAATTGTCCCAGGACTTGCGCTTGCAGAACTCTGGTCGATTGTTGGCATGGTCGACAAGGTGTTCCAGTTCTTAAGCTGGATGATCATCGCCATCAGCTTGATTGCCATGGTCACAATGACCATCACGAGTCTTGACAGCCGCACGCGGGAGATGACCATCCTACGCGCAACCGGTGCCTCACCATGGCACCTCAGTGCGCTTGTAATGATGGAGTCTTTTCTCATCGGTATGGGCTCGATTGTCATCTCCATTGGCTTGGTCACCCTTTCCACTTGGCTAGCAAGTGATTATTTGGCGACATCGCTTGGGATCACGCCCACGATCAGTTGGCTGAGTTTAAACGAGCTCATGATCCTTACGCTGATCCTGCTAAGCGGTTTGGCTTCAAGCCTCGTGCCTGCCATGATGGTATTTCGTCGCAGTCTACAACAGGGGCTTCTGCAGTAGCGTTATGTGCAAAAATCTAGTCAACATCTCGATCGGGCTGATCATCGCACTCTCTTTCACAGTGTCTGCCAAAGAGCCCACAGAAGAGGACTTTAATCGATGGGCCGATAACTGGGACAGTCTGATCCCGCCTGGAACCTATGATTTCATTCCAGAGAATGTTTCTTTTGATTTGATGTTCGATCCAACCTTCCAAAAACAGTTGGATGAAGCCGGTCGTGTGCTTAATCCGAGCCTCGAAGGACAACGTATTGAGCTGGCGGGATTCATGGTCCCGATTGAGACCCAAGGACAAACAGTGAGCCAATTTCTGTTGGTGCCTGAGGCAGGACAGTGCATCCATGTGCCAGCTCCACCGATGAATCAAACTTTGTTGGTCGATGCATCAAACCAACCCACTGCACTCCGAGATCTTTACCAACCAATTGTGGTGTCTGGGCGTTTGTCGGTGGGAGAGCAAACCTTTGAATTGGCGGACAGCGGGTACACTCTGATTGACATTCGGGTTGAAGATTTGGAGCTTGATGAAAGTTTAATTCCTATTGCACCGGAAGCCGATGGTGATCGATAACGCGCGATTGATGGCGAGATGTGAGGCCGCTCAGAAGAGCATCACACCGCAACGTCTAAGCATCCTCAAGGCGCTGCCGGTCAATGGACAACCCATTTCCGCTTATTCCTTGCATGAGCAGTTGATCCAACAATCACAGCCATTCAATATCAGCACAATTTATCGCGTTCTCGATTTTTGGGTCGCACTTGGCGTCGTACATAAAATTGATTCGTCCAACACCTATGTACTTTGCCAGGATGACCATGATCACCATTTGCATGTCATTCAATTGTGCACCGAGTGCCAACAGGTAGAAGAAAACTGTGCGGTATCGCAGGCACTTACGCTGCCAAAAGAGCCAGGATTCACACCAACTCCCGACCAAGTTATCGAACTCAAAGGACTCTGCAAAGACTGTCAATCGGCATAAAAAAACCCCGGCTCACTGACGTAAACCGGGGTCTCGATCACATGGATCGGCTTACATCATGCCGCCCATACCTGGATCCATTGCTGGCATCGCAGGCTTATCTTCCTTGATTTCAGTGATCATGCACTCTGTAGTGATCATCAGACCTGCTACAGATGACGCCGCTTGCAGTGCAGAACGTGTGACTTTCGCTGGGTCCAAGATACCCATTTCGATCATGTCACCGTACTCACCTGTGGCTGCGTTGAAGCCAGCGGTGCCTTTCGACTGCTTGACCTTGTCCACCACCACAGAAGCTTCACCGCCTGCGTTTGTCACGATCTGGCGCAGTGGCGCTTCCATCGCACGCTTCGCGATCTGAATGCCCACGTTTTGCTCTTCGTTATCACCCTGCAAGTCAGCGATGGCCTGCAACGCACGAATCAATGTGACGCCACCACCGGCAACAACACCTTCCTCAACTGCGGCACGAGTTGAGTGCAACGCATCTTCGACACGTGCTTTCTTCTCTTTCATTTCCACTTCAGAGCCAGCACCTACCTTGATCACTGCAACACCGCCAGCCAACTTGGCCTTACGCTCTTGCAGTTTCTCGCGGTCATAATCAGACGATGTGTCTTCGATTTGCGCTTCGATTTGCTTCACCCGACCTTGGATGTCTTCTTTCTTACCCGCTCCATCGATGATGGTGGTGTTTTCTTTCGAGATCTGAATACGTTTCGCTGTACCCAAATCATCCAAAGACGCTGTTTCAAGAGACAAGCCCACTTCTTCGGAGATCACAGTACCACCGGTCAAGATAGCAATATCTTGCAACATCGCCTTGCGACGATCACCAAAGCCTGGCGCCTTAACAGCAGCGACCTTGACGATACCGCGCATGTTGTTGACAACCAAAGTCGCAAGGGCTTCGCCTTCAACATCTTCAGCAATCAGCAGCAATGGCTTACCTGCCTTCGCAACACCTTCCAAAATTGGGATCAGATCACGGATATTGGAGATTTTCTTATCAACCAACAGTATGAACGGATCTTCCAACTCGGCTGACATGTTGTCTTGGTTGTTAATGAAGTACGGTGACAAATAGCCACGGTCAAACTGCATCCCTTCAACCACATCTAATTCGTCGTCGAATCCGGAGCCTTCTTCAACTGTAATGACACCGTCTTTGCCTACTTTTTCCATCGCATCGGCGATGATCGCGCCAACACCTGCGTCAGAGTTAGCTGAAATCGTACCAACCTGCGCAACACTCTTTGAGTCCGCGCATGGCTTGGCCATACCGCCAATCGCTTCGACCGCTGCCTTTACGGCTTTGTCGATACCACGCTTCAGATCCATTGGATTCATACCAGCCGCAACTGATTTCAATCCTTCATTCACAATCGCCTGCGCCAATACGGTCGCAGTGGTTGTGCCATCACCGGCCACGTCTGATGTCTGTGAAGCCACTTCCTTCACCATCTGAGCGCCCATGTTTTCAAACTTATCCGACAATTCGATTTCTTTCGCTACTGAGACACCGTCTTTGGTCACAGTTGGCGCACCGAATGATTTGTCGAGGACCACGTTACGGCCTTTCGGTCCGAGCGTTGTCTTTACTGCATCAGCGAGAATGTTCACGCCGGCCAGCATCCGCTGGCGAGCTTCATCACCAAATTTTACGTCTTTTGCTGTCATGTTGAGAAAATCCTTTCGTTGGGGGTCTTACTTTTCGATCACGCCGAGAATTTCTGATTCATTCATAATCAGAAGCTCTTCTCCGTCGACTTTGATGGTGTTTGATCCTGAATACTGGCCAAAAACCACCTGATCACCGACCTTCACTGACAACGCACGGACGTCGCCGTTATCGAGTGGCTTACCGGTGCCTACCGCAACAATCTCGCCACGATTAGGCTTCTCAGCTGCTGATCCCGGCAGGACAATGCCGCCGGCCGTTTTAGTTTCCTCTTCCATGCGACGAATTACGACGCGATCGTGGAGTGGACGAATGTTCATTTCCTGACATCTCCGAATTAGTTAAATGAACTCAGGCTTGCGCCTTCCCTCGACCCTCCCAACCCAATGAGTTGGAACGCTTTCCTTAGCTCACCTGTGGGGGGTTAACCGCCAGGGACTACCTGTCCCCAGGACAGAGCGGTTAATGAGGACGCGATCATCTTTTTCAACAGACGAACTAAAATTTTCTCTCGTCGACCTGACGGTACTCGCCTTCGATAATGATTTTGTCGCGGTAGCGATCTAGCAAACGGAACAACACCCATTGACGGGTTTGTGGGATGAGCAGCAAGAAGCCAAATGTGTCGGTCACAAAGCCGGGGGTTAATAACAGGGCACCACCGACCGCAATCATCACCCCATTGACCAACTCTGAGGCAGGGATTGCACCCTGCTCCATCTTTTGGCGAGCGCTCAGAATCGTAGCGAGACCCTGACGCTTCAATAACGACAGTCCGATACTTGCGGTTAATACCACCAGCGCGATGGTTGGCAATGCTCCGATCCGTGACCCAACCTCGATCAAGATCCACATCTCGAGAACCGGTATCAAAACAAACAGCAATAAAGGCATTGGTCTCCTCCTGGGTCACAGCATACCGATTTGTCGAATGGGTACCAAAGAGGGGTGGCATTTTTTTGCAGTGCAACTAAACTGCCTCCGAGATATTGCAACGCAACATTTTTAATATTGCAGGCAACTACGTCGACACATAAGGAATGGACATGGAACTGAATGGAAAGGTCATTGTAATCACAGGTGGAGGGCAAGGACTCGGACGTGCAATGGCGCTACGCCTCGCAACACACGCGCCGCATCTGGCACTGATTGATATGAATGCCGAGACACTTGATGAGACCAAGTCGATGTGTGAAGCCCTGGGTGCCACAGCATCTACATGGATCTGTAACGTGGGCGATGAGTCGCAAGTCGATGACACGTTCGCAGCGATTCGGAAAGATACTGGACGTCTCGATGGAGTGGTCAACAATGCCGGAATCACTCGTGATGCATTGTTTCTTAAAGTCAAAGAAGGACAGGTTGAGAAGCGCATGAGTCTCGCGCACTGGCAACAAGTGATCGACGTCAACCTGACTGGCGTCTTTTTGTGTGCACGTGCTGCCGCAACCGAGATGGTCAATGCGGGCAATGGCGGATGCATCATTAACATTTCCTCAATCTCGCGCCACGGCAATATGGGTCAGACCAACTACACCGCAACCAAAGCGGGAGTGGCTGCAATGTCCGTTACTTGGGCAAAAGAGCTGGCTGCACAAAAGATTCGATGTGCAGCGATTGCGCCGGGCTACATCGGTACCGAAATGGTGCTGTCAATGAAGCCTGAAGCTCTCGAAAAAATTGCCTCGGGAATCCCCGCCAAACGCCTTGGTACGCCTGATGAAATCGCTCATGCAGTGGAATTCATTTTGGCCAACGACTACATCAATGGGCGGGTGATCGAAGTCGACGGCGGCCTTCGCATTTAAACAACCCTTGCCTTTCAGATCAGGCGTCCGACAATGGACGTTTGACCTGGATAGCGCATGACTCTGACCGACACTCTTCGCATCTACTTCGACAGGCGCATGCTGTGGGTTTTCCTCATGGGCTGCGCCAGCGGTTTTCCATGGGTGCTGATCGGATCAGCGATGTCTGGCTGGCTTAAAGATGCCGGCCTTTCTCGTACCGCGATCGGATTTTTTGGCTCAATTTTCATCGTCTATGCCATTAATTTTTTGTGGGCCCCATTACTTGATCGCGTCCGCCTTCCGGTGCTCTCTGTGCTAGGCCAACGTCGGAGCTGGATTTTCCTGGCTCAAAGCATGATGCTGATATTGACCTGTCTCATAGCCACCGTCGACCCAGCCGTCTCGCTTGTCACAACGTCCCTGTTGGCGCTCGGCGTCGCAATCGCATCCGCCACCCAAGATGTTGCAGTCGATGCATTTCGTATTGACCATTTCAGCATTGGACCCAAGCATTACCTGCCCGCAGCCTCTGCAATGGCCGTCATCGGATGGTGGACCGGGTACTCGCTTCCCGGCTATGTCGCGTTTCGCTATGCCGACACTATTGGCTGGTCTGGGGTCTACTGGATTCTGGCTGGCACTGTTGCGCTGATGATGATGGCAACGCTGTGGGTTGGTGAGCCGACATCGGACCGAGAGCGCCTTCAAGACGAAATCCAGCAATCGTATCGTGGATTGTCACGGACTCGGACCCAACGACTGATTCGTTGGTTGGTGATCACCGTGTGGGAACCCATGGCGGAGTTCTTACGCCGTAATGGAGTGCAAACCGCGCTCTACATTTTGCTGTTTGTCTTCCTCTTCAAAATTGGCGAGGCCTTCCTTGGACGTATGTCCATTGTTTTTTATAAAGAAATTGGATTCAGTAACGCACAAATTGCAGATTACACCAAGATGTTGGGATGGGCGGCCACGGTCGGCTTTACCCTGCTCGGGTCCTTTATCAATGTGCGGCTCGGTGTTGTAAAAGGCCTTTTGATTGGTGGTTCGGCGATGGCGCTGAGCAATCTGATGTTTGCTTGGATGGCTGTTGCCGGTCCAGAAGAGTGGCTTTTCGCGGCCACCATTTTAGTCGACAACTTCACCACCGCGTTCTCGAGCGTGGCCTTTGTCAGCTTCCTCACCGCGTTAACCGGGCGCGCTTTCTCAGCCACCCAGTATGCGCTCTTGGCTTCGATCGGGAACTTGGGGCGCACGACACTGGCCAGTGGCAGCGGTTGGTTCGTCGATGTGACTGGCAGTTGGGTGTTATTTTTTATTCTGACCACCATCTTGGTGATTCCAGGATTACTGTTACTGCTGCAAATCAGGCAGCGAATTGATGCACTCAAACACGAGGATTCTCATGGGTAACCGACTAACAAAGCTGTACACCAAAACCGGTGACGACGGCACAACTGGACTCGGCGACGGCAGTCGAACCCGCAAAGACAGTCATCGCATCGAGGCGGTGGGCACTGTGGATGAACTCAACTCTTGGATAGGATTGCTCCTTGCCGAGCTTCCGGAAAATGAACCATTGGTCGTCCCGCTGACCGAGATTCAGCATCGCTTGTTCGATCTGGGAGGAGAGCTTGCTGTCCCCGGATTTCAGCTGATTCAAGATGCGATGGTGAATGAACTCGAAACCCTCTGCGACGACTTGAACGCCGAAGTGCCGCCACTTAAAGAGTTCATTTTACCCGGAGGATCCACTGCAGCCGGATACTGTCATATGGCCCGTGCTGTGGCCCGACGTGCCGAGCGAATTATCGTGTCTTTGGCAGATGAGGAGGCGGTGAATAACCCATTACGCCAGTACATCAACCGGCTGTCAGACGTTTTGTTCGTGATGGCTCGCACCTTGGCACGCCGAAACGGTGGCGAGGAGATCTACTGGAGATCTCCTCGCACCGCAAACTGACGCGTTAGAACAACAGCTGACGGATGTCGCCGAGCACCTTGCCGAGAATGCTCGTGAACCGCGCGCCGTCGCCGCCGTTGATCACTCGGTGATCGTAGGACAGGCACAGCGGAAGCATGAGCCTGGGTTGGAACTGCGCGCCATCCCAGATGGGCTTCATCGAGGCCTTCGACACACCTAAAATCGCCGCTTGAGGCGCTGGGACAATAGGCGTGAATGCAGTACCACCGATTGACCCCAACGAAGAAATCGTAAAGGTTGCGCCCTGCATCTCGGCAGGCTTCAGCTTTTTGTTCTTGGCTTTATCAGCCAGCTCGGCCGCTTCGGCTGCGATTTCCCAAATGCCCTTCTGATCCGCATCACGAATCACAGGCACCATCAATCCATCCGGGGTATCCACAGCGATACCGATATGAATGTAGCCCTTACGGATAATTTCCGATGCATCTGGATCAATTGATGCATTGACCTGCGGCAGTGCCGACAGAGCATACGCAGATGCCTTGATCAAAAATGGCAGGGGCGTCAGTTTCACGCCACGCTTTTCTGCATCCGCCTTCATTGACTTGCGGAAGTCTTCGAGCTCAGTGATGTCTGCCTCGTCAAACTGAGTCACAGCAGGCACATTCAACAAGCAGCGCGTCATATTATCGGCGGTAAGCTTGTGAATCTTGCTCATCGGCATCCGTTCGATCGGGCCGAAGGCCGCGAAGTCCACTGCCGGAATGGCTGGAATACCACTGCCAACCACGCCAGTTGAGACGCCAGACTGCGCTTTCTGTAATTGCGATTTCACGAACAGATGCAAATCATCTTTGGTGATGCGACCACGAGGACCGGATCCACCAATCAGCGACAGATCCACGCCCAGTTCGCGCGCTAAAGCGCGTACTGCAGGACCCGCATGAACATGACCTCCAGATGCGACTGGCGCACTGGATGGTTGTTCCACAGACGCAACTGAACTGGCTGCCTGGGCAGGAGCACTCTGTGTGGCGGGCGCGGGAGCGCTCTGAGCCACCGCAGGTGCAGTCTGTGAAGTGGGCACGCTAGCACCCTCAACGGTGCCAATCAGGTCGCCCTGTACAACCGAGCTGCCTTCTTTCACAGCCAGAGACAAGATCTTCCCTGAAACTGGTGAAGGGATTTCCATTGAGGCCTTATCCGACTCGAGAACGATCAACGTATCCCCTTCGGACACCGTATCACCGACGGCGACAGCGATTTCGATTACCGTCACCCCATCTGCGTTGCCCGTATCCGGGACGACCACAGATTCAACACCTCCAACTGTGGGGGCAGAAACAGACTCAATAGCTGGCGCTGGAGCCGCCGCCGCAGGGCTAGGGGCAATCGATGCAACTGGGTTGGTGTTGGTCGATTCGGTAGTCAAATCACAGATTGGATCGCCTTGAACTACCTGCGCACCCTCTTGCACTAACAGGGCATGAATCACACCAGCTGCGGGCGCTGGGATTTCCATAGACGCCTTGTCTGATTCCAACACAATTAATGTGTCTCCTTCAGCCACCGTATCGCCAACGGCGACAGAGACCTCAATCACGGTGACACCATCAGCATTGCCGGTATCAGGTACTGTGACCCGCTCCGTCCCGCCTTGAGCGGTCGACGCCGGAGCAGATGCACTTGCTTGGGCTGGAGCTGCTTGCTCAGGCATCGCCTCGACAGGAGCCGCAGCGACTGGTGCAGATGCAGAGCCACCGGCCACGTCCAGATCGCAAATCGGGTCGCCCTCGTTAACCTCGGACCCCTCCTTTACGTGTAGTGTGCCAACCACACCCGATGCATCGGCTGGAATTTCCATCGACGCTTTGTCCGATTCCAACACAATTAATGTATCGCCCTCAGCAACGGTGTCTCCTGGCGAAACAGCCACTTCAATCACGGTGACATTTGAGGCGTCACCAATGTCTGGTACACGAATCGTTGTCATGTCGAACCTCCTTACAGCGCCACAGGATCGAGACGATCCGGATCGATGCCAAACGTTTTAATTGCATCAGCAACCACTTTAGCAGTCACCTTACCGTCTTTTGCCAATGCGCTAAGTGCCGCAATGGTGACGAATCGACGATCCACCTCAAAATGCTCACGCAACTTTTTACGTGAGTCCGAACGACCAAACCCATCCGTCCCCAAGGTCACATAAGTGGTCTTGCCGAGGAATGGTCGAATCTGCTCGGAGTAAAGTTGCATGTGATCAGTTGCCGCCACGACGGGAGCATCTGACCCACCCAGTAAAGCTTCCACGTGACTCACACGTGGCGTTTTCGTGGTCGGATGCAACATGTTGTAACGCGCGCACGACTGACCGTCACGACGCAACTCATTAAAGCTGGTGGCGCTGTAGACCGATGCATCGACACCGAAGTCAGCAAGCATCTCCGCAGCTGCCTCCACTTCCCGTAAGATCGTACCTGAGCCCAATAACCGCACCTGGTGCTTGCCTTTACCGGTACCCGGCTTCAGACAATACATTCCCTTGATGATCTGTTCTTCGCAGCCCTCAGGCATGTCTGGATGACTGTAGTTTTCGTTCATCAGCGTGATGTAATAAAAGACGTTCTGGTTCTCGTCGTACATCGTCTTCAGACCATGCTGGACAATAACTGCGACCTCATAGCTGTAAGTTGGATCATAGGAACGCTGATTCGGTACCGTACCCGCGATCAGATGACTGTGTCCGTCTTGGTGCTGAAGGCCTTCGCCATTGAGCGTGGTTCGGCCAGAAGTCGCGCCCAATAGGAATCCCTTAGCTTGAATATCACCTGCGGCCCAAACCAAATCACCCACACGCTGGTGTCCGAACATTGAGTAGTAAATGTAAAACGGAATCAGGGGTTGGTTGTGGTTTGCGTAGGAAGTCGCACAGGCCATCCATGCAGAAAACGCACCGGACTCGTTAATTCCCTCTTCAAGGATCTGTCCAGCTTTGTCCTCATGGTATGACAGGACTTGATCGACATCGTGCGGTATGTATTTCTGCCCCTCAGTGGTGTAGATACCCAACTGCTTGAACATGCCTTCCATGCCAAAAGTTCGTGCCTCATCCGGCACGATTGGGACGACACGGTGCCCGATGGTTTTGTCCTTAACCAAGGTCGATAAAATGCGCACAAAGGCCATCGTGGTCGAGATCTGCCGATCGCCAGTCCCTTTCAGCTGTTGCTTCAAAGCATCTAATGCGGGGCAACCCAAGGGTTCTGACCACACGCGCCGAGTTGGCAGGAATCCACCCAATGACTGGCGTCGCTCTCGCATGTATTTGATTTCTGGGCTGTCTGGACCCGGATGGTAATAAGGCAACTCTTCAATCGCCTCATCCGCCACAGGAATCCCAAACCGGTCTCGGAATTTCTTGAGATTCTCTACATCAAGCTTCTTCACCTGATGCGATGGATTCGCTGACTCACCAGACGAACCCATACCGTAGCCTTTGACGGTCTGCGCCAAAATCACGGTCGGCTGCCCGGTGTGGTTAACCGCGGCATGGTAGGCGGCATATACCTTCAATGGGTCATGGCCACCACGATTGAGTTTGCCGATATCGTCATCGGTCATGTCCGCAACCATTTGCTTCAACTCAGGGTACTGACCGAAGAACTGCTCGCGAGTGTATGCGCCACCCTTGGCTTTACAATTCTGCAACTCACCGTCAACGACCTCGTCCATGACTTTTTGCATTAAACCGTCGCGATCACGGGCGAACAATGGATCCCAATGGCGACCCCACAACACCTTAATGACGTTCCAACCGGCACCGCGGAAGACACCTTCAAGCTCTTGCACAATCTTGCCGTTACCACGCACAGGACCATCGAGTCGCTGCAAGTTGCAGTTGATAACAAAGACCAGATTGTCGAGTCGCTCACGGCCAGCCAAGCTGATGGCACCCAATGATTCGGGCTCATCCATTTCCCCATCTCCAAGGAATGCCCAAACCTTCCGATTCGGCTGATCAGACAAACCACGGTTCACCAGGTACTTCATGACATGCGCCTGATAAATCGATTGAATCGGACCCAAGCCCATCGAAACCGTCGGAAATTGCCAATAATCTGGCATCAACCACGGATGCGGATACGATGAAAGACCTTCGCCATCCACCTCGCGGCGGAAGTTATCCAATTGCTTTTCAGAAAACCGGCCCTCTAAGTAGGAGCGCGCGTAGATACCTGGACTCGCGTGCCCTTGCACGTATAGCAGGTCTTGCCCCTCGGGATGATCCGGCCCTTTCCAGAAATAGTTAAACCCCACCTCGTAGAGTGTGGCTGCCGATTGATAGGTGGCGATGTGTCCACCCAAATCATCGCCAGTCTTATTGGCACGCATGACCATAGCCAGCGCATTCCAACGAATCAGACTGCGGATGCGACGCTCCATGAACAAATCGCCCGGCATCCGCGCTTCCGATTGAAGCGGGATCGTATTCCGGTACGGTGTGGTCATGGCAACCGGAAGGCGAGCTCCTTCCTGGCTGGCGCGAGCAACCAACTTATTAAGCAAGAAAGCAGCTCGTTCGGCTCCCTCTTGCTTTAAAACAGATTCGTAGGCCTCAAGCCACTCTTGAGTCTCGGTCGGATCCTGGTCGACCGTAATGGGCGTATTCGCCATGGGTTCACCTCATT
>Ga0209654_1000511_pt1 | contig 37288 bp, 36 predicted proteins | sample SaaInl1SG_22_DNA_FD_184646 | JGI IMG/M metagenome (GOLD analysis project Ga0209654, IMG submission 184646) | Marine microbial communities from expanding oxygen minimum zones in the Saanich Inlet - ESP_161SG_22_DNA (SPAdes) (version 2) | ecosystem: Environmental > Aquatic > Marine > Intertidal... | reverse complement strand
CTAATCTATTTCCTATTGGATTTGTCTTTTGTCCCATATTATAAAGTGTCTACTAAAATAGTTACGTGATTTGATCTTTTTCTTATTCTGTGTGCTCTTCCTTGTGGAGCTGGTTTTATTCTTTTTAGAGTTGGACCAGGACCTACAGTGATTTCTTTCACGTACAAGTTGTCAGGTTGTTCACCTTCATTTTTCGTTTGCCAGTTTGCTACTGCTGATAACAACAATTTTTCCAAATAACCTGAAGCATCCTTTGGATTGTGCCTCAAGATAATCAATGATTTTGAAACTTCTTCCCCTCTAATAAGGTCAGCTACTAATCTCATTTTTCTAGCTGGTATAGGACATTTATTCAGTTTAGCAATTGCTAAGCTCTTTCTTTCCTCTTTTATGTTTTCGGCCATTAGCCTTTTTCTAGCTCCCATTTCTTAAAATAATTTACTTATTTACTTTTTTCCTTTCTTACCTCCGTGTCCTCTAAAGTTTCTTGTCGGTGAGAATTCTCCTAATTTATGTCCTACCATGTTTTCAGTTACATATACAGGAATAAATTTATTTCCATTGTGCACAGCAAATGTGTGACCAACAAAATCTGGTGTAATTGTCGAAGCTCTAGACCAGGTTTTAATTACTGTCTTTTTACCTGACTCATTTACTTTGTCTAACTTCTTGTATAACTTATAGTATACAAATGGCGGTTTTTTTAAGGATCTACTCATTTTTTATATTATTTCTTCCTTCTTTCAATTATCAATCTATTCGACTTTTTAGTCTTACTTCTCGTTTTGTATCCTTTTGCAGGTATACCATTTCTCGATCTTGGATGACCTCCAGAAGATTTTCCTTCTCCACCTCCCATTGGGTGATCTACCGGGTTCATCACAACTCCTCTTACTCTAGGTCTTCTTCCTAGCCATCTACTTCTACCAGCTTTACCAGATCTCACTAAGTTATGAGTTGGGTTAGAAACAGATCCAATAGTTGCCAAACAAGTCAACAAAATCATTCTAGTTTCTCCAGAAGGTAGTTTGATAATAGCATACTTTCCTTCTCTTGCATTCAATTGCGCATAAGTTCCAGCTCCTCTTGCCAAAATCCCCCCTCTTCCTGGATGCAATTCAATGTTGTGAATAGTTGTTCCCAATGGAATTTCTTTCAAGTACATTGCATTTCCAACATTAGGTTCAACACCCTCTCCTGAATTGATTTTGTCTCCTACCATCAATTTAGATGGTGCAACGATGTATCTTTTCTCTCCGTCAGTATATTGAATCAACGCAATTCTAGCAGATCTGTTTGGATCGTACTCAATCGTCATCACTTCTCCTTCGATTCCAAATTTATCTCTTTTGAAATCAATTACTCTATACCTTCTTTTGTGACCCCCACCACGGTAACGCATAGTCATTTTTCCCTGGTTATTTCTTCCTCCCGATTTCTTGATTGGTCTTAAAAGACTCTTCTCAGGATTATTTGAAGTAGTAATATCCGAAAAATCATCAGCGATCTTGTGCCTTTGACCTGGTGTTGTTGGTTTTAACTTTCTTACTCCCATTGTGTATTAAATATTGCTGTAAAAATCTATCTCTTCACCTTCTTCCAGTGTGATCATAGCCTTTTTGATAGCTTTTGTTCTTTGAAAAATCAATCCTTTGTTGGTGTGCTTCATTTCTTTCTTTCCACCTCCAAGGTTCATTGTGTTCACCTTCTTTACTTTCACACCGTACATACTTTCTACTGCATTTTTGATGTCTACTTTAGTAGCTTTCTTTTCTACTTCAAAAGTGTAAGTGTTATTATGTTCGATTGCATGTTCCGTTTTCTCGGAAATTATCGGTTTTTTTAAAATCTCAGTCATCTTTATGCGTATTAAGCTAAGTAAGTATCTATCGTTTTTAATGCACTTTCCGTTACAACTAACTTGTTTGCATTCATTACATCATAACTACTAATTGAGTCTGCTGTAGCGACTTTTGCCTTCTGTAAATTACGTGCGGCCAAATAAATATTGTCGTTTTTTTCGGGCAACAAAAATAGCGATTTTTGTGAGTCAATTCCTAATTTTTCTAGAATAATTTTAAACTCCTTTGTTTTCGCAGCTTCCATTACGAAATCTTCCACTATAATAATATCAGATCCTTTAGCTTTGTAAGACAAGGCCGATTTTCTGGCCACCTTCTTCAACTTCTTGTTCAATTTGAAATCATAGTCTCTAGGCGTTGGTCCAAAAACAGTACCTCCCCCTTTGAATAATGGGGACTTTATGCTTCCTGCTCTTGCAGTTCCTGTTCCCTTTTGTTTCTTGATCTTCTTAGTAGAACCTGTTACCTCTGCTCTTTCTTTCGCTTTACTTGTTCCTTGTCTTCTCCTTGCTAAATACCATTTTACATCTAGGTAAATTGCATGATCATTAGGTTCAACAGCAAAAATATCTTTATTTAAAGTAACCTTCTTTCCTGAAGATTTTCCCTCAATGTTTTGAATTTCTATGCTCATTACTTTTCTACTATTACGAAGTTTCCATTAAAACCTGGAACCGCTCCTTTTATCAATATCAAATTTTTATCGGCAAGTACCTTTACAATCTGTAAGTTTTGAGTTTTCACTCTCACGTTTCCAGTTTGCCCTGCCATTCTCATCCCTTTGAATACTCTTGCTGGGTATGAAGCTGCTCCAATTGATCCAGGAGCTCTTAACCTATTATGCTGACCGTGAGTAGCTTGACCCACACCTGCAAAGTTATGTCTCTTTACTACACCCTGAAATCCTTTTCCTTTTGAAGTTCCAACCACATCCACAAATTCACCTTCTGTAAATACTTCAGCAGCCGTAATTGTATCTCCTAGTTTTACTTCATTTGGAAAGTTTTCAAACTCAACCAATTTTCTCAATGGAGAAGTTTTTGCTTTCTTGAAGTGTCCTTTCATTGCAGCAGGAGTATTTTTCTCCTTCTTCTCATCGTATCCTACTTGAATTGCAGAATATCCATCAGTTTCTTCAGTTTTGATTTGAGTAACAACACAGGGTCCCAACTCAACGACAGTAACAGGAATATTTTTCCCATTAGCATCAAAGATGCTTGTCATTCCTTTTTTTCTTCCGATTAATCCAGTTGCCATAATTCTCTACTTAAACTTTAATTTCTACGTTTACACCACTTGGCAATTCTAATTTCATCAAAGCATCGATTGTTTTCGCTGCATTGGAATTGCTGTAAATGTCTATTAATCTCTTGTACGAACTTAATTCGAATTGCTCTCTCGCTTTTTTATTTACGTGCGGAGACTTCAATACAGTATAAATTCTTTTATGCGTTGGCAAAGGAATTGGTCCACTTACCACTGCCCCTGTTGACTTAACAGTCTTTACGATTTTTTCAGCAGACTTGTCTACTAAGTTGTGATCGTATGATTTTAATTTTATTCTAATCTTCTGACTCATGATACAATTTTTTAAGCTTCTAATTGGCCTTTAGCCTTAGCTAATACATCTTCTGTTACGTTTCTTGGTGCTTCTTGGAAATGTGAAAATTCCATTGTAGAGGTTGCTCTACCAGAAGACATTGTTCTTAATTGAGTTACATACCCAAACATTTCTGACAATGGTACTTTTGCTTTCACAATTTTCGCTCCAGCTCTGTCGTCCATTCCATCTACTTGCCCTCTTCTTCTGTTCAAATCACCTACAATATCTCCCATGTTAATTTCTGGAGTTACCACTTCCAACTTCATAATTGGTTCTAGTAATACCGGTGCAGCCTGCTTACAAGCATTTTTAAATGCCATCTTAGCCGCAATCTCAAAAGACAACTGATCTGAATCCACCGCGTGGAAGGATCCGTCTTTCAATGTTACCTTCAACGAATCAATAGGGAAACCTGCAAGAATACCATTTTTCATAGCTTCTTTGAATCCTTTTTCCACCGAAGGGATAAATTCCTTAGGAATGTTACCACCTTTAATAATATTTACGAATTCTAATCCCTCTTTCTCCGGATCTCCTTGCTCAATTGTTACTACAATATCAGCAAACTTTCCTCTACCTCCTGATTGTTTTTTGTACAATTCTCTGTGGTCAACAGATTGAGTAATATTTTCTTTGTATGATACCTGAGGAGCTCCTTGGTTTACTTCCACCTTGAATTCTCTCTTCAATCTATCAATCAAAATCTCTAAGTGAAGCTCACCCATTCCTGAAATCACTGTCTGACCAGTATCTTCGTCAGTGTTGATTACGAAAGTTGGATCTTCTTCAGCCAATTTACCTAAACCTACTCCTAACTTATCTACATCTGCTTGAGTTTTTGGCTCAATAGCTACTCCAATTACTGGTGCCGGGAAAGTCATTGATTCCAATACGATTGGGTGCTTTTCATCACACAAAGTATCTCCAGTTCTTATATCTTTAAATCCTACAGCCGCACCAATATCTCCTGCTTCAATGCTATCAATCGCATTTTGCTTGTTCGAGTGCATTTGGAATATTCTCGAAATTCTTTCTTTTTTGTTCGTTCTCGTGTTCAACACGTAGGAACCTGCATCCAATGTTCCAGAATAAGCTCTAAAAAAACAAAGTCTTCCTACGAAAGGATCTGTTGCAATTTTAAACGCTAAAGCCGAAAAAGGTTCGTCTGCACTTGGCTTTCTAGCCTCTTCTTCTTCTGTTTTAGGATTTTCTCCAATAATAGCTTCTACATCCATCGGAGAAGGTAAGAATCTAATCACAGCATCTAACATTGCCTGAACTCCCTTGTTTTTGAAGGCAGAACCACACATCATCGGTATGATTGACATATCAATTGTTGCTTTTCTTAACGCTTCAATTACCTCTTCCTCTGTAATAGAGTTTTCATCTTCAAAGAATTTCTCCATCAATGTTTCGTCATACTCAGCTACCGATTCAATCAATTTTGCTCTGTGTTCCGAAACTTGCTCTTCTAGGTTAGCAGGAATTTCAACTTCTTTGTATGTCATTCCAAAACCTTCTTCATCCCATACAATTCCTTTCATTGAAATTAAATCAACAACTCCTCTAAAGTCATCTTCATCTCCAATTGGAATTTGCAATGGTACTGGATTTCCACCCAACATTTCTCTTACTTGATTACAAACGTTCAAGAAGTTTGCTCCTTGTCTGTCCATTTTGTTAACAAAACCAAGTCTAGGTACTCTGTATTTGTCAGCTTGTCTCCATACAGTTTCAGACTGAGGCTCTACTCCGTCTACCGCACTAAACAAGGCAACTACACCATCTAATATTCTCAAAGACCTTTCTACCTCTACGGTAAAATCTACGTGTCCTGGTGTATCAATGATGTTAATTTTATACTCTTCCGTGTTTGGAAGTGAAGCTCCTCTGTCTGTTGGAAATTTCCACGTACAAGTAGTGGCAGCTGAAGTAATTGTAATACCTCTTTCTGCTTCTTGCTCCATCCAGTCCATTGTAGAAGCCCCATCGTGCACCTCCCCAATTTTATGGTTTATTCCTGTATAAAAAAGGATACGCTCTGTTGTGGTTGTTTTACCAGCATCGATGTGAGCAGCAATCCCAATATTTCTGGTCTTTTTTAAATCTCTCTTTGCCATCTTTTAAAATCTAAAGTGTGAGAACGCTTTGTTAGCCTCAGCCATTCTTAATGTATCTTCTTTCTTTTTGAATGCACCACCCTCTTCTTTAAAAGCAGCCATAATCTCTGAAGCCAATTTTTGCCCCATCGTATTATCGTTTCTTTTTCTTGCGAAAGAAATCAACCACTTCATTCCTAGTGATTCTTTTCTTCCATCTCTAATTGGTTGTGGAATTTGGTACGTAGCTCCTCCTACTCTTCTACTTCTTACTTCTACGTCTGGTGTAATGTTCTTCAATCCTTTTTTGAATACTTCCAAAGGAGATTCATCTTCGATTTTAGATTCTACGATTTCTAATGCTGTGTAAAAAATATCGAACGCTAGTTCTTTTTTTCCATGCATCATTAAGTTGTTTACAAACTTGGTAACTTGCACATCTTTGAATTTTGGATCAGGTAAAATTCTGTGCTTTTTGGCGGTTCTTCTTCTCATAACTTGTTGTTATAATACTCCTACAAAAATGTGAGGGTATATTTATTTTTTAGGCTTTTTTGTTCCGTATTTAGATCTTCTTTGTGTTCTTCCATCTACTCCAGCAGTATCTAGCGAACCTCTCACGATATGGTATCTTACACCCGGAAGATCTTTTACTCTTCCTCCTCTTACCAACACAATGCTGTGTTCTTGTAAGTTGTGTCCTTCTCCACCAATGTAAGCATTCACTTCTTTTCCATTTGTTAACCTTACTCTGGCAACTTTTCTCATCGCTGAATTAGGCTTCTTAGGAGTCGCTGTGTAAACTCTCACACATACACCTCTTTTTTGTGGAGATGAACCTAGTGCGATAGACTTACTCACCTTCGTGTTAGAAGTCCTTCCTTTTCTTATTAATTGTTGTATTGTAGGCATTTTACTGTTTATTAAATACTATTTTACCATTTATCGGGGTGCAAATCTACAAGTTTTTTTTGTTTTTCCAACTCTTTTTAAGTTTCATTTTAAAAAAAATGTGATTTTTAATTCAAAAAATCGAACGTTGGTTCTTTTTCCTAGAGTTAGCCTGGATTTTAGCGCTAATTATTTATTTGTTTTCTGGAGAAAGAATAAAAATTTCTTCGTTTTCTCTTTTCATCCAAAAGGTTTCTCTTGCATATTTTTCTGGATTACTCAAAATTAGCGTTTTCTTCTCCTCTGCTTGTTTTATCCTGTTTTCTTTGAACACCCATTCTTCTTTCAGCTTACTGATTTTGGCTTTTGTCTTAAACAAAGAGAGTAGATTAATGTCCTCAAAAAACAAGACCCACGTAAAAAGTATGAGAAAAGACAGGGCCCATTTATTTCGAATCAATTTGGGTGTTTTGTTTCTTAAAAGCGTTATGAGTTTCATTATAATTCAGTTAATGAATCCATTACTTTTTTCTTCATAGATTCTTTATAAATCGCAAGCTTGTCTGCCACCACTCCATCAAAAGCTCCAATGATTTGGGCTGCTAGTATTCCTGCATTCTTTGCTCCGTTCAGCGCAACAGTGGCTACAGGAACTCCTCCTGGCATTTGAAGAATAGACAAAACCGAATCCCAACCATCAATCGAGTTACTTGACTTAACGGGAACACCAATTACCGGCAAAGTGGTTAAACTTGCCACCATTCCTGGCAAATGAGCAGCCCCTCCAGCTCCGGCTATTATCGCTTTCAATCCTTTTGATTTTGACGCTTTTGCGTATTCAAACATTCTTTCTGGCGTTCTATGAGCGGAGACTACTGTCAGCTCAAATGCAACTCCTAATTCAGTCAATACATCTGCCGCAGCTTGCATAACTGGCAAATCAGACTTGCTTCCCATTATTATTCCTACTTGTGGTGTCATTGTTTCCTTATTTGGTACAAATATACTATTATATCTTTTTTTGAATAGCCATACGAACTCAGTTTTTCAACAAAAGCATAATTCAAAAAAAAAGCATCTCCGAAATCGAAGATGCTTTACTCTTTTATACAAACCGTAATTAATCAAAAGTGATAAAAAGGGCTTTCTTTTTTCTCTTTTTACCCAACACATACAACATCACCTCGTTGTCTCCAATTTGCTCACTGTAAGAAGGCATAAACGCCCCCTCAATCTCATTGTAATCTGTTAAAATGTCTTTTTGAACATAACCAGCTGAACTTAATTCATACACCGATATTACCATCTCCTTTCTTTTTGCTATAAAATTATTGGTGGCTTCATTCTCAGCGCTATGGTTTTCTCTATCGTCATTAAACAAAAAGTACATTTTATCTTCCTTAATCACCAAGGTGTAAGAAGAGGTAGGCGCTCCATTTGTCGTGTGTTGCATCTTTGGAATTATTCGTTCCCATTCTATTTCTCCTCCAGCACTTATCGACACAACCAAAATATCATCATACTCATAGTGACTCGTTGTGGTAGTTGTTGTTCTACCATTCGCATCAGTTGAAGTATGAGTTGTTACATAATAATGATAATGCTCTCCTATTATAATGGCACCTCCATCTTCTTTGGTAATTATTCTATCTACTTGAAAATAGTTATCAAGCCCTGTGTTCTTTCCTTTATTACTTTTTCGTACTGATTTTCTTTTCACTTTCTTTGACTTATTCTCCATCAATAAAGAAATTGGCAACAATCCACTTGTTACTTTTCTCACTCTTAAAGTCTCTCCACTGTATTCACCGTAGAACGTTCCTTTTCGATAAGCTCTCTCAACCTGTTCACCGTAATATCCCGCAACAATGACATCCCCTTCTTCAGTTGTTTGCAAGTTTATATCAGTTAACTCTTCTGGCAAATCACCTAAATTATCCTTTAAAACAGATCCACCTCCAGAAGTTACAGCATACAAATATTTATCCCATTCTTTCGTCTCATCATTTCTATTGGAAACCACGAAATACACATTCCCTTTGTTGCTTAGTTCTATGTCTAAAAAATTTGATTTTTTATTAATAAAGGGAAATACAATCTCTTTTTCCCATTGTTTTTCTAAGTCAGAATTCAAAACTCTGAAATTTGCTTTTAATTGATCTTTTGACCTTCCTTCCAGTGTTTGATACAACAAGACGAAATCATTTTCGATTTGAACATTCATGCCATACATATCTCTTCTGCTCTCAAACTCTTTTTCATAAAGCGAATTTTTCTTTCCTAATGACAATGTGCTTTCATTCACGAATCGAGCAAACAATTCGGAAGTTTTTGCTTTTCTATCTGATTTTTCGAAAAGCACAACCAGTTTGTTGTTCAATTCTTGCATCGAACTAAAAACACCCTCTCTGGAATCCAAATCCCAATCTGTTTTTTTCAATACCTTCATTCGTTTGTCATATTTAGTAATAGCTGTAGTAGATCTTCTTCCTCTTCCAACAGAAGTTACCATATAAATAAAATCGTCACTTGATAATGATGCGATAATTACTTCTCCCTTCCTCCCTTCTTCTAGCTCTACGAGTTTTTGGGTTGTTTTAATTCTTTTCTGGGAGAATGAACCCATTGAAAATGCCCCCGTTGCTAATATTAATAGCGCTATTCTTTTTATCATATTTCTTGTTTTTATTACTTGTACTTTAATACATCATAAATTTAAATCCTAAATCCAAATCCAACCAGTTATTTCTGCGAACATAACCATTGTCTGAACCTGAATAAGCAAATGCGTACTTGAGACCTCCAAAAGCATACCAATAATCAGCTATTTGATATTGAACGGCACCTCCTATTTTAAAAAAAGCTGAAAACATGGAAATATTGATCTTGTTTTGTTCAGGATATCGATGCCAATCCATTTCTTTATTATAATCTTCAAAGGGTAGAAATACTGCTTCATAATCCTCAAAAGTCGTAACAAATCTGGAACCCTGAATACCAATTTCTGGACTAATAGTTACGGCAAATTCTCCTTCCAAATCTCCCAGAACGGCAAAATCAACAAGATAACCCAACCCAATAAAGTCTAATTTTTCCTTCACTTCATAGCTCTGAATTCCAGGCAATCCAATTCTTCCATATTCGTATGAATTGGTAGTAGCCAAACCTAATCCACCGGAAAATTCAAATCCATAACCAAATCTAGGTCCGAAAATATAGTTGTACCCTACTCCGAACTTCCACATTAAGTTGGCAGCTTTTTTGGTTTCATAGATAGGTTCTGACAATTGATTCAGTTCAAATTTACTGGTCTGAATTTCTACTGAGCCAAATTCGAATCCAGAATTTAATGAAAGATTAACTGCTTGAGCAGTAAGCTGACTGTATACAGTTGAGAAAGAAGACATGACAATCACAAGGATTAGTATTTTTTGCATTACAATCATGTGACTTTTGGGAGGGTTATTTTAAACAATTAGATGAAACAAACCTATGAAAAATAATTCAATTGAGAAACAATTGAAGTAGGTAATACTCTTTTAACAAATTCTTTGAGAATAAAAACTACATGGACTTGTTTATCTTATCAGAGTTATATTTCCTTTTTCTTGATAGGTTTCTCCGCCCAAGCAAGTTACATCTAAGTAATAAACGAACACCGCTGGATCGCATTCTTTTCCTTCGTAAGTCCCATCCCAGCCTGTCGATTGATTAGTTGATTCAAATACTTTTTCACCCCACCTATGATAAATTCGTAAAGTCATGTCTGTGATATTGTTTCCTCTCACATAAAGGATGTCATTCTCATTATCCCCATTGGGAGTAAAGGCATTTGGTACGAACAAATCGGGAGGGCCACAGATTACATCTAGCACCACCACTCTCACCTGAGATCCTCGTGTACACCAGGAATCACTGACACTTACTCCATAGGTTGTGGTTCTTGTTGGGTTGGAAGTAGGGTTGGAGATTGATGGATTTGATACTTTATTAAGGGGCCACCAAGAGTAATTAAATCCCGCTGGCACCACATTCAATTGAACGGTTTGTCCCGCGTAAACTGTATCTGGCACTGCGGTAACTGAGAATGGCAGAACAGAAAGTGAAGACATATTTACACGAATAGATTTTGTTATGCTGCAACCTTGAGCATTGGTTGCGGTTAAAGTGTAAAGAGTTGTAGCATTTGGGCTTACCCAAATCAAAGGGGTTCCATCGCCAGAAATAATATCTGAGTCTGGACTCCAATCAAACACAAGAGAATCTGGACTATTTACAGTAGCCAATATTTGGCTGGTATCTCCCAGACACATTCCCATAGCAGTATCTAACTGAATTTGCCCTTCAAACAAGGATACTCGGACTGTGTCTTCCAAAAAGCAACCAGGTTGACCTATACGAACGTAATAAGTTGTTAACACCAATGGGGAAACGGTCATTGTTGGATTTGTTAACGAAGTATTTAATTGATCTGTGAAAAGTGGGTTTGATGACCAATGAACTAGATTGGTTGATCCAAATGTATTGGCCGTAATCGAAATGGGTGTTCCTGGAATGCACAAAGTTGTATCATTTGGCACTCTTAGTTGCAGCTTCGTTACTACAACTGTTAATTGCAGCGTATCAGTACATACACCATTAGAAACCAACAGCTGATAAGTTGTGGTATTAAAAGGAGATGCAATTGGATTGGAAATGGTCGTATCGCTCAAACCTAAAGAAGGCGACCAAGAATAAGTAATTCGGGGATCTGAGGACGGTAAAAAACCAATTTGTGTGAAACTGCTGTCACAAATAGTATCGCTCGGTAATACCCAAGACGAGTCAGATAGTATCGTAATTTGCTTGCGAATAGTGTCCGAAAAGTTACAAGCAGTGGTGTCTGACACTGCTAGTGTAATTGTATAAGATCCTGGAGCTGAATAAATATGGAAAGGATTAACAGCCGTGGAAAAGTTCCCATCTCCAAAACTCCAAAGAAAAGAGGTGCCTCTTAAACTTTTATTGAGCAATAAGGTGGTATCTCCTAGGCAATAAACAGGGCTTACATCAAAGTCGGCCAAGGTAATTGGCAGATTAAAATCGAACTTAAAAACACCGTTATTGCAACTGCTTCCGTTAGTGGCAGAAACAGCTCCAGGCGAGGGTTTTATGGGGAAATCTGAATTGAATCCACACCCAGCACATACGGACTGGTACATTCTTCCATTTCGATCGAAACGACTTGTTCCTCCGTCTACGTGCTCGGCACTTAACGGACCACCAAAATAAGATCCATACACAATATTAGATGCGTCACTCTCCAACACCATCAAGTAAAAATCGCTTCCATCCGTTGTGGTTTGAAAAGCGCCAGCAGTGGTGTCCATACCAGCAGTGGTAATCGCATTGTTATTGGTGCCAAAAAGATTCGTTGTTCCTCCCCATCCAGAAAGATATATTTTATTGCAGACATCGACCAGAAAAGCGGTTGGCGAAATATTGGGTCCACCTCCACCAGATCCGAATACTGTAGACCATTCTATTGTATCTAAATCAGGAGAAAGTTTGGAGATAAATTGCCCGCTGTTGAAAGTGAAATAGGATGCATTTTTAATAAAAGATGAATCCATTTTATCGGTTTGACCAAACACATAAACGCTGTCTTTCCTGTCTAGTTCGATAAAATAGATTTGATCATACACATCAGAACCGTAATAAGTGGAACTTAAAATAGAGGAACCTGTTGTGTTAATTTTTGTAACAAAACCATCTGCCCGAACTCCAGTAAAAGCGGTATCTATTGAATTGGTGGATTTAGCAAAATCGGTAGAATTAGTACCCCCTGCTACGTATGCATTGTCATTCTTATCTAGTGCAAGAGAATAGGCTGCATCATCTCCATTTCCACCCAAATAGGAAGACCAAATAAGAGTCGTTAGTTTGTCGTCCATTTTAAACACAATTCCATCTAAATCGGAGCCTCCGTGGGAAGACTGAAAAGCAGCAGTGGACACCGGAAAATTGAACGAATGAGTACAAGAAACTACATAAATATTATTATTCTTATCAATCTCAATTTCACCTCTTACTTCATCTGCATAATTGTATTTCAAGTTGTTGGTAGCAGAAGAGTTAAGCCCATCATTTCCATTTCCGCCAATCAATGTTCCGCCAAGTAAGCTATCGCCAGGTTCACTAATTTTGATCACAAAAATATCAGAACCATTAATAAAGTTAACTCCCAAACCTGAGGTTAAATTAAGTGCCACGCCTCCATTGAATACAGAATCGTAGCAACCAGAAGTAAAAGGAAAATCAAGAGAACTTGTAGTTCCATATACGAACAACTCATTATTGGAGTTGGCAATCATACTGTGAGGAAGCTCATCGCTGGTACCTCCCACATAAGTAGAGTAAACCAGTGAGGTGCCGGATGTATCGTACTTAGAAATTGCCACGTCTACAATTCCTCCGTTGAACGACAGACTGTATGCGCCAATCGTAGTGGGATAACCTACACCAAAAGCAGTGGAACCAGAATACAGGAATCCTTCTTTGTCGAAAGTGGCTGTGTAACCAAAATTATTGGCCGTAGAACCCGAAAAAGTAGAAAAAATAAGTGTTGGGTCAATCATGAGTAACTCGCTTTTGTTGTAACCCTGAGGAAACTCAAACCCAAGAACTCCATTAACTAAAGTATAATTACATTTCACTTCCACCTTTGCACCATCGATAGTTTGGTAAGCAAAAGGTTTTTGCTCAATTACTTTATTTACGGAGGTAGCGATTACAAGATTTCCCTTCTTCAGCTGGACCGAATTAACGCCCGTGTATTCCAAATTTATATTACTTGGGTTGCCATTGGGAAACACAACAAAGTCATACTTGAGAGATTCGTTATCCGTGTAGAAAATAAGGTCTATCTTTGGATACACACTCTTCATTTCGAGCCGCTCATAACTCCCTACATTGCTTGCCCATTTAGATTTGTCCGTTCCAAGAAAATAATTAAAATAGGTTGTTTGTTTATTCTTAGCAATAATTTTATTCGAAGAAGAACCCAAGAATTTTACTTGATAAGAGTGACAATTAAACCGGTCGAGGTCTTTGCGGGGTTCTTTGTCATGATGAGCATGAAAGTAGTGTTCCAATTCTTTCTCATCATAAAAATCGTAAGTCAATCGGTTATTCTCTACATACAGAAAGCCTCCATCAAGTTCAGTTTTGTAACGTACATTACTATTCCATTGGCCTTTGTTCTCTATGAATTTGTAAACTTTATTTTCTTGAGTAAAACTCAAAGAAAAAAAGAACAGAAAAAAGACAGATATGAGGTACTTCATAAAATTCATAGTATGCTAAATATACGATAAAAAATGAAGGTGAGTTATTCTTCTGAGCAATGAATTTGGAAGGAGGAGTTACAACAATTCTTTGATGATACGTTCTATTGAATATCCTTCTGCCTCAGCGATATAATTTCGAACAATTCTATGACGAAGTATTGATTCAGCAACGGCTTGAACATCTTCTATATCTGGTGAGTATTTACCGTGAATGGCAGCATGTGTTTTTGCACCAATTATAAGATATTGCGAAGCTCTTGGACCAGCTCCCCAAGACAGGTATTTATCGACCATTTCTGTTGAATTTGCCGAATTAGGTCTTGTTTTCGAAGCTAGTTTCACTGCGTACTCGAGTACATTATCGGCCACGGGTATTTTTCTAATTAAATTTTGATAGAAAATAATCTCCTCTCCCGAAAGCACTTTGTCAACTACTACTTGGTTGTTAGAAGTTGTTGCTTTCACTATTGCCAATTCCTCCGCGTAACTTGGGTAATCTACCCAGATATTGAACATAAATCTGTCTAATTGTGCTTCGGGCAATGGATAGGTTCCTTCTTGTTCGATAGGGTTTTGGGTGGCAAGTACAAAAAATGGTTTGTCCAATTTGTAAGTAGCTCCTGCCGCGGTGACCGCTCTTTCTTGCATCGCTTCCAACAGTGCAGATTGTGTTTTAGGTGGAGTTCGATTGATCTCATCTGCCAAAATAATATTTGAAAACAACGGTCCTTTCACGAATTTAAAATTTCTGGATTCATCCAAAATTTCTGAACCTACAATATCCGAGGGCATTAAATCGGGCGTAAATTGAATTCGGTTGAACCCTAAACCAAGTACATCAGATATGGTATTTACTAGTAAGGTTTTTGCTAATCCAGGAACCCCCACAAGGAGACTGTGTCCGTTGCTCAAAATAGCTATTAGCACTTTGTCAACAACTTCTTCCTGACCTACAATTACTTTACTTATTTCTTTCTTGAGTAGTGCGTATTTTTTTACTAAGCTATCAATGGCTTCTGCGTCAGAGTTAAATTGAGTCATATTCTCGGTTCTTGTGTTGATTGAGTGTAAAAATAGAAAAAGAAATGACTTCCCTCAAATAAATTTGAGATTGTATTCCCAATAAAATATTGGCTTATTTATTGCCAAAAGATTCTTACTTAATCCAATCCTGAACGAATTCACATTTCATGTAATCAGGATGTAGTTTGATGTAAGTTGACTTCGATTTATCCTTTATCCACTTTTTTACTGCCTCAGATTTAGCATCGTTGGTCGCATTTTGAAGAATTAATTGGTAATCTTCCTTTAAGTTAGCTTTGTGCGGTTTGGTGATTGTTTTGAGTTTCACCATTTGGTAAAACTGACCGTCTTTTCCTTGCGATAATATGGGTCGAGAATACTCTCCTTCATCCAAATCATCTATTATCAAAAATATTTGTTTATCCAGTTCTTTCATTTCAAACAGAGATGAACCTGCTTGTTGGTTATAAATAACACCGCCATTGTACCGTGTTTCTTTGTCGTCCGAAAATTTCTTGGCCGCTTCTTCAAATGTGTAAATTCCGCTCTTTATTAAGCCAGCAATGCTATCCAATTTTGTTTTGGCATTTAACACTTCCATGTCACTTATTTTTGGTATTAAAAGGATGTGCCTTCCTCTGTATTGATCACCTCTTCTTTCGAATAATTCAAGAATATGAAAACCGTATTCAGTTTCAAATACTTGAGAAACTTCACCTTCTTTTATACTAAAAGCAATTCGGTCGAACTCTGGAACGAATGTACCTCTCGAAACCCAATCAAATTCTCCTCCTTCCCCCCTACTTCCTGGGTCATTAGAATACAAAACTGCGGTGGTAGAAAACGTTCGTTCTCCACTCAAAATTTCGGTTCTCCACTTGTTCAATTTATCTTTTGTGGCTTTTTTTGCCTCATCAGATACTTGCGGAGCAATGGTAATATGTGATACTTCTACTTTTGAACCCACCAATGGAATACTATCTGGGTGCAGATTATTGTAATACTTTTTCACCTCAGAAGGAGTGATGTTTATTCCTGCAGTAATCTTTCCTCGCATTTGTTCAGCTTTCATTCTGTCTTCAATGGTTGTGTAAAATTCTGCTTTTATTTCCTCAATTGATTTTCCGTAAAATTCTTCTAATTTCTTTCTTCCTCCAATTTGATTTTCAAAATACCTGATCCTGTTCGTTAACTCCCCGTTTACTTGGTCTGGTGTAATGATAATACTATCCACTTCTGCTTGATACATAAGGAGCGACTGAAACATAACTTGTTCGTAGATCAGACACCTCGAATCCTCGCCCAAATCAAAACCTTCTTGCTTTGCTTGAACCAGCTGAGATTCAATCTCAGAATGAAGAATCACTTTGTTTCCTATCACTCCTATTGTTCCATCTATCAACTCTTGTTTTTTCTGGGAGAAACTAAGATTCGTGATTAAAATGGCAAGTGCTGTAAAAAGTAATTTAGTCATAATAAAGGAATGATTTATCTCTTGCAAAGAAACAAAACTTATTGATTTTATCGTGTTAAAACTTGCTAAAAAGGAAGGTTATACTTTGTAGATTCTATAATCACACTCAATAGACCCGTTCATTAAATCTACGGTTCGTATTTTGTTTAGGTGAATTAAATCAAGTGCTTCTTTGTTTGAACTCAGAATTCCCATCGTGTATCCAGAGAATTCTTCTTCTAAATGCTCGCCCAACCTTTGGTACAAAATAGCTACTTCGTCTTTGTAAATTCTTTCACCGTAAGGAGGATTTATGATAAGAGTACCTTTCTTTTTTGGTGCAGATAGTTCTAGTGCGTCTTCTCCTTTAAACCTTACGATCCGTTTTAGATCCGGAACATTATCCAAGTTCTTTTGCGAAATACGAATAGATTTCATCGCTAAATCCGAACCATGAATGGTAATTCCTTTGGATAAATCTATTTTGTCTTTCGCTTCGTTCCGCACCTTCTTCCATAAATCTAAGTCAAAATCGGCCATGTTAAAAAAACCAAAACTCGTCCTGTAATATCCGGCCGGAATATTGCACAACATCATCCCTGCTTCAATACAGATTGTACCCGAACCACACATTGGATCAACTAAAGTGGAGTTTTTGTCCCAACCAGATAGAGAGATCAATCCGGCAGCCATCACTTCATTTAACGGTGCCATATTTGTCTCTATTCTGTAGCCTCTCTTGAATAGAGCATCGCCAGAAGTGTCTAACAAAAGGGAACATTTTTCTCCTCTGATAAACAAATTAAACTTAATATCTGGTTGTTTGGGATCGACACTTGGTCGTGCATTAAATTTCTCTCGGAATCTATCTACAATAGCATCTTTTGTTTTCAGAGAAATGTACTGAGAGTGAGTAAATATATCAGACCGCACAGAGTGAGAGATGGCGAATGTCTTATCCAAATCAAATAATTTCTCCCATTCAAATTCTTTTACTTTGTCGTACAATTCTTGCTCGTTCTTTGCTTTAAATTGAAACAAAGGTTTGAGGATATTAATCGCTGTTCTAAAGGTGTAATTTGCTTGATAAAGTTGTTCTTTGGTAGCATGAAACTCAATAGCTCGGTTTGTCACTCGGCATTTGTTAATCCCTATTTCTGCAAGTTCTTGTTTCAGTGGTTCTTCCAGTCCCTTGAGGGTTTTCGCAACGTATTTTTGTTTTTCCAATGGGTGTATTCTTTTATTCGGGCAGAGGTTATTCGTCTTCGTCCTCTTCCACAATTTCAAACTCTGTATATCCTTCTTCTTCGTCAAAAGCAGTAGGTTTCTCTCCGTTTATCATTTCCGAAAACTGTTTGTAAATCAACTGAAAAGAAATGAAACCTTTGATAAAGATACTGATTATAAAAAATACGCCAATTATTCCGATAACAAAACCAATAAAAAACATGTCGTACAAGCCATTAATTGCTCCGTATAACCAATCGTTTACTCCATTTTGAACACAAGCAGGAGCGTAAACAGCATACACATAAAATACAACTGTGAGAATGGCAATAAGAATATCGTATTTCAGGTTTGAAGAATTGAATCCTACGTAGTCCTTGTTGAGTTGCATGTTGAACTGCATTACTTTTCTTCGTTGTTCAATTTTATTGATCAGATAAAGAAATAAAATTGCCGAACCAATTACCACCAGCACATGAAGTGAGTAAAAATGCTCGCCATAATTTATCGTGGCTAATGCCGAAACCGAAGCCAAAAAATAACTTTGAGAAACTCTTAAAATGTACTTTTCTATATTTCCCGTTTGCCCCAGAACCATTTTGAGTAAAGAGGAAAACAAAAACCAAATAAGGTTAAAACAGATAAATACGATTCCTAAAAGGAAAGCAAATTGAAACATAGTCAGCTTTTAAGTAGCCTCAAAAGTAAGCTTTCTATCCTAGAACTTCAATAAAACTTGGGAAAGTTAGATTTATAAATTAAAGTTTTGGATTCTTACAGAAATATAGCAGAATCTCTATATTTGTTTTGAATATAAAACCAACCTCATGAAATTAAAATCAATTTTCTTTGTAGCCACCCTCATATTTTCCAGTTCTACACTATTCGCAACGGAAGGAATGTGGCTTCCAAATCTCATCAAAGCACTAAACTACAGCGACATGCAATCGAAAGGATTGATGATTTCGGCAGAAGAAATTTACTCCGTAAACAACTCGAGCATGAAAGATGCTGTTGCTCATTTTAACGGAGGTTGTACATCAGAAGTTGTTTCAAACAAGGGACTATTATTTACTAATCATCATTGCGGTTATTCTCAAATTGCGAATCACAGTACGGTAGAAAAAAACTATTTGAGAGATGGGTTTTGGGCCAAAAACTTATCGGAAGAATTGGCAAACAAAGGACTTTATGTAGATTTTATTGTGCGAATTGAAGACGTTACCTCGAAAATGCTGGGCGGAACTAAAAATGAAGGAGAATCTGAGGTAGATTTTATGAAACGAAAAAATGACAAAATCACCAAAGAATTAACAAATGGTACGGACTACATGGCTAAAATCAAACCTTTTAATTATGGCAATAAATACTTTGCTTTTGTGATAGAAAGGTTCACCGATATTAGGCTGGTAGGTGCTCCACCATCTGCCATCGGAAAATTTGGATTTGACACCGACAATTGGGTGTGGCCAAGACATACCGGAGACTTTTCTGTTTTCAGAATATATGCCAACAAAGACAACAAACCAGCTTCCTATGACAAAGAAAACGTGCCGTATTCACCCAAGCACTTTTTCCCTATTTCGTTAAAAGGAGTGAAAGAAGGAGATTTTTCAATGGTTTATGGGTTTCCAGGACGAACTCAACAGTTTCTTACTTCTTACGCGGTGGATCAAAAAATGAATAAAACAAATCTTGCTCGAATTGACATGAGAGAAAAATCACTCGAAGTGATTAACTCAACCATGAAACAGAGTGAAGAATTGAGAATTAGATACGCTTCGTATCAATCGGGTGTGAGCAATGCTTGGAAAAAATGGAAGGGAGAAAATTTTGGGTTGGAAAAAGAAAAAGCGCTTGAAAAGAAAAGAAATCAAGAAGCTGTTTACACCCAACGAATTAACGACAACCCACAATTAAAGGAGCAATTTGGAGATTTATTACCAAAACTAAAAGCTTTGTACAAAGAGAACGAACCTTATCAGGAAGCATTTGATTATTACATTGAAATGATTTATTCTGGACCAAAATCTGTGCGATACATCAATAACTTTGTGAGTGTAATTGAAAATGCAGAAAAATTAAGGGAAAAAGGAACCCTAACAAAAGAGCTTGAAAAGCTGAAGAAGAGTTACCAAGATTTTGTAGGCTATCCTACCCAAATGAAATTTGAAAAAAGAATGTGGAAAAGCTTGTATTCCACTGCCATGAAAGAAGTAAGCAAAGATTTTCATCCTGATAACTTAATAGAAAAAGGAAATTACCAAGAAAACATGGAGTCTATTATTGATGATATGTTTGCCAAATCAATGCTGTTGAACGAAAGTAAATTGTCTAAATATTTGGAGAATCCGACAGAGAAAAACTTATCTAAAGTAAAAAAAGACAGAGGATACAGAATGGTAGAAAGTTTTTACGCTGCTTTGAGAGGAAAAGTGATTCCTTCGTATTACGCAAATGAGGATAAAATAAACGAACTGATGAAGGAGTACTCTAGCTCGATACAGATTGTATTCCCTAGCGAAAAATACTGGTATGACGCCAACAGCACTCTTCGAATATCTTACGGACAGATAGAAGGTTCTGCACCGCGAGATGGAATGAGGTATACACATAAAACAACAGCCGAAGGAATTATGGCGAAATACATTCCTGGAAATGATGAATTTGATGTTCCGGAAAAACTTATCTCTCTTATCAAAAATAAGGATTACGGAAGGTATGCCGAAGAAGATTCAACCTTAGTGATTTGCTTTACAGGTAGTAATCACACTACTGGCGGAAACTCTGGTAGCCCCGTGATTAATGGAAATGGAGAGCTTATTGGAATTAATTTTGACCGAAGCTGGGAGAGCACAATGAGTGATGTGATGTTTAGCGAAAAACTGTGTAGAAATATTACGGTTGATATTCGATACGTACTTTTCGTGATTGATAAATATGCAGGAGCTTCTTATTTAATTGAAGAAATGAATTTAGTGGAATCGCCAAAACTAAAATTGGACCCAAAACAAACTATGAAAGAAATAGAAGTTCCTGTTCAAAATTCGGGAGTGCTTCAATCAATTAAGAAACAACTAGCTCCATAATGAGTAAAGCCAGCGAAATCATAGATAAAATGTTTTTGAACGATCCTTTTAGTCAATGGCTAGGAGTTGAGAGAATTGAGGAAGAACCGGGTTCTGTTGTTTTGCAATTGATTGTAAAAGAAGAAATGCTCAATGGATTTGGAATAGCGCACGGAGGAATCACTTATTCTTTGGCAGACAGCGCTTTGGCTTTTTCTGCAAACGGGCACGGCATTCAATCTGTCTCCATTGAAACTTCAATTTCGCATACCAAAGCTGTAAAACTGGGTGACGTGCTGAGAACAAAAGTAACGGAAGAAAATCTGACAAAAAAAATAGGAATCTACTCTATTTCAATCCTCAACCAAGAAAACGAAAAAGTAGCTTTATTCAAAGGAACTGTGTTCCGTACAGGAAAAGAATGGGAAATTTAGAATTTTTTCCGTCTTATTTTTATTTTAAAATAAGCAAAAAGCAGCGTAACTATCGGACTAAGCCAATTAAAAATAGCAAAGACAAAATACTCTCCTACCCCAACTCCCAGAACGCTACTCTGATAAGCACCGCAGGTGTTCCAGGGGACAAGCACAGAGGTTACAGTTCCCGAATCTTCTAATGTTCTACTGAGATTCTCGGGAGCCAATCCTCTTTTTTGGAAGGCACTTTTATACATTTTACCCGGAATAACAATCGCCAAATATTGATCAGAGGCAATCGCATTTAATCCAATACAGCTTGCTACGGTACTAGCAAACAAACCAAAAATAGATTTGGCTTTGGTGAGTAATACTTCGGTGATTTTTGAAAGAGCTCCAATCCCATCCATAATTCCTCCAAAAATCATGGCCGAAATAATTAATAAGATAGTCCAGAGCATTCCCATAACCCCTTTGGAAACAAACAACTCATTGAGCATTTCGTTATTTGTTTCGATGGAATATTCGGTAAACACAACTTTTGTCATTTCCCCAACTACAGATCCAGAACCCTGGGGGGTAGCAAGAAGCGAAGGCTGAAAAATCAGCGCAAAAACTAACGCAAGTACAATACCCGCAAGCAAGGAAATCAAGGGTTTTATTTTGAATAAAATAAGGGTAACAACTGCCAACGGAACTAAAAACAACCAAGGAGAAATAGTAAAGTAAGAAGTTATGTCAACTAATAGGCTTTCCGTTTCTGCTTCACCTGTTGATTCAGTAAAAAAACTTAATACCGTGAATACTGCAAGGGTTACACCAATACTAGGTAAAGTTGTGTAAGTCATGTATCGAATGTGGGTAAACAAATCGGTTCCTGCCATAGCTGGAGCAAGATTTGTCGTGTCGCTTAGTGGAGACATTTTGTCGCCAAAATAAGCTCCAGAAATTACCGCTCCCGCTATCATTCCAGTAGAAATTCCCATGGCAGATCCAATTCCAATCAAGGCAATTCCGACTGTTGCTGTGGTCGTCCAAGAACTACCAGTGGCAATCGAAATGATAGCAGAAATGATCACCGAAGCAGGAAGAAATACTTCAGGACTTAAAATTGTCAATCCATAATAAACCATGGCAGGGATAATTCCGCTAATGAGCCAAGCTCCGCTTAAAGCACCTACCAGAGCCAAAATAAAAATTGGAACCAACACACTTTTGAGATTCTCAAATACTTCAGCCCAAATTTTTCTCAATCGTACTTTAAAAAAAATCCCCATCACAAAAGCTACTCCTCCCGAAACCAATAGTATCAGTTGATTGCTGTAAGCTCCCCACCATTCTCCTTCTTGAAACAAAATATTAATGCTTAACAATAGCATTAAAACAAAAACAGGAATGAGAGACTGAAAAAAACTGATGGATTTTGACATACAATGCATTTAGATGAAGGATAAAGGTAACTTATTGGTGAAAGATATAAAAATCTTGTATTAATGACCCCTCTTGATTTACCTTAAGATTTAGAACATTTCACTATTCATGAAAAAACTATTCCAATATTATCCAGGTAGTTCTGAAAAAGTTAATAAAAAATTTTTAGTTAGAATCACTTTCGTTTGGATTCACTACAGATTTTGGTATATTTCAAGTCTAAACCTATTAAGAATTCATACGTTGGCAGTTAAAGGAAATATATTGCAAAGTGTTCTCAAAAGAACCACCAAAATCGGGACAAAAAAAGAAATCAAGTCTCCTATTCAACTTCAAACAAGAGCTTTAAAAAGACTCTTGAGAAGAGCAAAAGACACTGAATTTGGAAAACGATACAGGTTTCATAAAATCCTTAGTTCAGATGATCCAGTAGCAACTTACCAGCGTTTTGTGCCCATCTTTGATTATGACCAGATGTACGAATCTTGGTGGAAAAAAACAATAGCAGGAGGTGAAGATATTTCTTGGCCAGGCATTGTGAATAAATTTGCCTTAAGTTCGGGAACCTCTGGCAGTGCAAGTAAACAGATTCCTGTTTCTAGATCACAGCTCCGAAAAATAAGAAGAGCCAGTCTCAAGCAAATTCAATATTTGAACAACTTTGGTTTCGAAAAAGAATTTTACGACACGTATATTCTTGGGATTGGCGGATCGACTTCCCTAACCAAAATTGACAAAAGAAAAGAAGGAGATTTGAGTGGGATAATCAATGCGAATCTTCCGGGATTTATGAATGTTATTTACAAACCCGAAAAAGATATTACCGACATAAAAGATTGGGACACAAAAATTGAAAAAATGGTGGAACAAGCGCCCAATTGGAACATTGGTATTATTGCAGGAATACCTTCATGGATTCAAATTTTATTAGAAAAAATTATTGCTCGATATGAGCTAAATTCCATCCACGATATTTGGCCAAATTTTAGCGTATTGGTTCATGGTGGAGTTGCTTTTGGGCCATACAAAGAGAATTTTGAAAAATTACTCGGTAAAAAAGTAGAGTACATGGAGACGTACCTTGCTTCTGAAGGATTTATGGCGATTAGCTCGGGAAATGGAACACCGCTCAAACTTTTGCTCAACAACGGAATCTTTTTTGAATTCATTCCTTTTACCGATCAAAATTTTAATCAAGATGGAGAATTGGTGAGTTATCCGGAAATTTTGACTGTAGAAGAGGTTGAAGAAAACCAGCAATATGCCATAGTACTTTCTACTTGCTCAGGATCGTGGAGATATATTTTGGGTGATACCATTCAGTTTATTAATAAAGAAAATGCCGAAATCATAATTACGGGGAGAACCAAACACTACCTCACCATTTGCGGAGAGCACCTCTCGGTTGACAACATGAATAAAGCACTGGAAATCACCTGTAAAGAGCTACAAATAAAAGTGCCTGAATTCTGTGTAACTGCCTTTGCTTACGAAAATTTATTTGCTCACAAATGGTACGTTGGATGCGATGATAAGTTCGACAAAGAAACATTTAAAAAGACGCTCGACAGACACTTAGCGAACTTGAACGATGACTACGCAACTGAGAGAACTTCTGCGCTCAAGGAAGTGTTCATTGAGCAGCTGCCAGTAACTAAATTCTATGATTTCCTGGATCGCATCGGTAAAAAAGGAGCCCAAGTAAAATTCCCTCGAGTTATCAAAGGAGAACTACACAAAAAGTGGGAAAATTTCCTAAATTTGCCTAATGTTTGACCTCATTACCACAGCTATAATTTTAGGCTTTGTACTAAGTTTTTCTCTTGGCCCAGTATTTTTTGAATTAATCAATACAAGCTTAAGAAAAGGCTTTAAAGCTGCCATCCTCATGGAAATTGGAGTGCTCTTGAGTGACATAATTTACCTGTTTTTAGCACTTTTTAGTGCTTCCAAAGCACTGGAATATTTGAACAAGTACTCTTGGATTAATTATGTATTTGGAGGGGTATTTGTGTTATTCGGGATATTTTCCATTATCAAAAACCTAAAACCACCTAAAGTTCAATTTAATTCGCAAAACGATTACACAGACAACGAATTGGAGAATCAGTTGCTCGATAATTTGGAATCGCTTAAAATTTCTGAAAACATCAAGGTAAATTATATTAGAAACTTAATGAAAGGTATCGCCCTAAATTCATTAAACCCCTCTGTCTTGGTTTTTTGGATTGTGGTGTGTACTTCGAGTATAAAAAAACTGCATCTTGATAATCAAGGAATTTTTATTTTCTTTTCGGCTACTCTGGGGATGATGTTTTTTGTTGATATTATGAAAATTTATTTTGCCAGTAAACTTCAGCAATATATCAAACCAAAAGTACTACAAATAATAGGAATCAGCATCGGTCTCATCATGCTATCCGTAGGATTATACATACTTCTTGTTGGGTTTGATTTGCCTCAAGAAGAGTTTCTTGATTCTACAACTCAACTTACTGCGGGGGAGTAGGCATTTCTTCTGCCTTGCATTTTTCCTCCTCAGTTGCTCCACAAAATTGGCAACTTCCATCCCCTTCTTCGTTAAACATTCTACTTGCACTAGCACAAGACTTTTCTAAATATCCTTTATTAAAAAACATTTTAATCGCCATTCCAGCTATTCCTATACCTAATAATCCGATGGCTAACAAAGCTAATTTCATAGTCTAATTTATTTTTATAAAGGTATGAATTTTTAATTATCTTCTGCGGTAAAATTGATCCATCGGATCCTCTTTTGGTTTATCAAACTGCTTGAAAGTGTACCTAAAAGTAATCAGCGCATATCGCTGAAGCGACCGAGACCGCAATTGTTCTACGTACGTATTATTAGTCGTTACCGACAGTTGATCGTTCTGATTTAACACATCGTACAGCCCAATGCTTATTTCTCCTTTCTTGCTTTTCAATATTTTCTTGGCAATGGAAGCATTCCACATAATGAAATTTAAGCTCAAGTTTTCTGAAAACCCATCGTTCACTTGGTAGTTTGCTTGGGTACGAAGGATAACTTCTTTTGGCAAGGTCCAAGTTACTTTGGCTTTGTAATTTTGGGTCAAAAACATGGATTCTCCCCTGCCTCCACCATTGGTAATATCAGTAAGTGTTGCTCTTCCCGTAAGGGTAAAATCAATTTTCTTACTAATGTTACTACTCAACACTAATCCGGCCTCATACTCAGTACTAGCCGCTAAGGTTTTAATTCCGTTGACGAGTGATGGAGTGCGTGTATAGGTAACTGCTCCGTCCAGATTCAAATTACTCTTCAGTTTTTTTACTGGCAATCCATACGAACTAAATAGTCGTAAGTTTTGGTAACCACTCAGGTTTGTGTAACTATTCAAAATTCTTCCTTTTTCCAAAAACACACCATTTACATTACTATCCACCTGATAAAAATCAGAAGTATTGGAAATGATATTATTAGAGAAAGAATAACTCGCCATCGCAAAAAAGGTGGTTGCTTTTTTTGTATTAGTAGCTATATAGCGACTCATTAACCGATGAGTATAGTTTTGGCCCAAGTTGCTGTTTCCTATCTGAAGCTGAAGTGGATTGGAGTTATTCAAAAAATTCTGGAGCTGATTCACAGAAGGATCGTCAGTAGAAGTTCGGTACATCAAAAACACTTGCTTTCCTTTAGATATCGTGTATTTCATCATGGCAAAAGGCAAGATTGCTTGAAACGTATTTTGAGTTTGGGCAATTCCGGGATACACGCTTTGAGTAGATAAATCTGTTATTTGATATTTTGCGCGAATGAATGAAAATATCTTTTTACTAAAAAATCGATACCCGACAGAATAGGATTGAGTAAAATTCTCGGAGGAGAATTGAGAAGAAAATTGAGGCAACAATTCCGAATAGGATTCTTCAATAAGCGAGTAGGCATTTGCTCTGTTATCGGTTTTTCCTTCGGTTTTTTCTGCTTCGGCATCAAAAGAAATACCTCCTTTTTTTCCAATCGGCTCTGTGTAACGAATTTTACCGCCAAAAGAATTTGTTTTGCTAATAAGACTCGACTCTTGATCCAAAGTGTCGGGAGAAGTTGTCAAATCGTTTTCTAAAGAAAATAGGTTGCTTACACCATCACTTCCCGTCAATTGATTTGTTGCCATTACAAAAAATGACCTGCCCCGTTTTTTAAATCGGTAATTGTAAAACAATCTTGAATTGGCATTATATCCCAATAAATCCGAATTAAAATCTCTTTTCAAATTGTTGGCTGGACTCGAACCAAAAGTAGTCAAACCATTCGTGAAAGATTCTCCGTAGTTTATTTGTAAGCTCCCATTTGTTCTGAAAGTCAATGTACTCTTCTTCGAAAACTTATGTTTCATTTGAATACTTAATTTTTGATTATCATCCTGCGTATAAGATGAATCTGTCTCCTGATATACTTGATTCGCATCTGATTTAGAGAAATAGTTCTGTACTTTTTGTTCCAAAGCGTTGGTTTGGGTATTGTTATAAAAATAACTTCCAATGAATTCTGTTTTTCCCCAGGTGTCTTGAAAATTTATCCCACCTGCACCTGTTTGAGCTATTCCATTTTGTTGAGGCACCAAAAAACTGTTGGCACTTGCACTTATTGCACCTCTATTTCCCCATCCTCTTTTTCCCGAGCCTGCCGTTACTCCCAATAAATCTTCAGAAGAAAAATTTTGTTGATTTACGTTGTTAAACATGCCTACAATCGAAATTCTTTGATCTCCATTAAAGATATTGTAATTCCCTCCTGCGTTGTAACGTTCGTCTGTTCCGTAGCCGGCATACACATTTCCAAATTTACTATTTCTGTATTCTGGTTTGGTGATAATATTAATCGTTTTGGTGGTGTTTCCATCCTTGAGTCCGGTTGCTTTGCTCTCGTCACTTTCGTCATCAAATACTTGGATTTTTTGAACTACTTCTGCTGGAATGTTGCTCAAAGCAGACTTTGGATCTTGACCAAAATAAGGTTTACCATCCACCAACACCTGTTTTACTTGTTCTCCTTGGGCACTTATGGTTCCGTTTTTATTGGTTATTCCTGGCATTTTTTCTATTAAATCTCCAGTGGTAGCGTCTTGATTTGTTTTGTATGCACTCGAATTGTATTCCGTTGTATCTCCCTTCAACACTGCCAAAGGTTCTTTTTCCTCTACTTGCATGGTGTTTAGCTGGGTTACAGAAACCACCATTTCTTGCTTTCCCAAAAAATTTCTTGGCTCGGAAATAGAAACGGGTTTTTCAATTTTAGTAAAACCTACAGAGGTTATTATGAGCGTATAATCTCCAAATGGAATCGAATCAAAAAAGAACAATCCTTGTTCGTTGGACGAAATTCCTTTCTTTACAGTTTTATTTTGCAAGAACACCGTAGCCCCAATTATTGGTGTTTCTTCCTCTTTATCAATCACAATACCTCCTACCCCGGCCACTTGTGTAGAAGCCTGCAGAGCAACGAATAATAAAAAAAATAAGGTGGTAGTTTGTTTCATCATATAGCAATACTTTAGTGAGATTAATAACTTGAGACAAATATAATTAGGATTGGTTTAAATACTTTGGTAAATTACACGAACGGTCACAAAAAAACCTCATACCGAGTCTTACGATATGAGGTTTCTCATTGATTGAAATTAAAATAGTTCTTCTACTAAAATCTCTTTTTCTCTTTAATTCTAGCTGATTTACCAGTTCTTTCTCTTTGGTAAAAGATTCTCGCTCTTCTCACTTTCCCTCTCTTCATCACTTTCACTTCTTCGATAAGTGGCGAAACCATTGGGAAAATTCTTTCAACACCTACAGTTCCCGACATTTTTCTTACAGTAAAAGTCTCCGTTGCGGTATTGTTCCCCCCTCTTTTTTGGATTACAATCCCCTGAAAAACTTGCAATCTCTGCTTGTCTCCTTCTTTAATTTTATAAGTTACAGCAACTGTATCTCCAGCTTTAAAATCTGGTAGGTTTTGTGCTGATTCTAATTCCTTGTGTATTTCGCTAATTAAATTCATAACTGTGTATTTTTCTCCTCGATTTTCGGACTGCAATATTACGAATATTATTTTGTAAATTAACTACTGTCCTCTCTTTTTTTTAATCTTTTTTTTTGAACCTTCCTTTTTTACTCTCCCAATATGTCCGGGCGCCTAATTTGTGTGCGTTCCAATGCCTTTTGGCTTCTCCACTTTTCTATTTCCTTGAAGTTTCCCGAAAGCAACACGTCCGGAACCTGCATTCCCTCGTAGTTCGCTGGCCTCGTGTAAACTGGGGGCGCCAACAAATTGTCCTGAAACGAATCAGTTAAGGCAGAGGTTTCGTCATTTAGCACTCCCGGAATCAGTCTAATAAGCGAATCTGACACAACTGCCGCAGCCAATTCTCCGCCAGATAATACGTAATCTCCTATCGAAACTTCTTTGGTAATATATTTCTCTCGAATTCTCTCATCTATCCCTTTATAATGACCACAGAGCAAAATAAAATTGGTCCCCATAGACAAAGTGTTTGCCGTAGCTTGATCCCAAACCTCTCCATCTGGCGTCATGTACATGATTTCGTCATAGTCTCGTTCGGCCTTCAATTTCTCTATGCAATCTGCAATGGGCTGGATCGTCATTACCATTCCTGCCCCACCACCAAAGGCATAATCATCCACTTTCTTGTGTTTGTTGGTCGAATAACTTCGCAAGTCGTGAACATGAACCTCAACCAATCCCTTTGTTTGAGCTCGCTTGAGTATCGAGTCAGAAAATGGACTTTCTAGTAACTGAGGTAAGATGGTTAATATATCAATTCGCATAAGGCAAAAGTAACTAAATTTAAACTCTTTCCGTTTCTAGAGATGTGAAAATAACTTCCCTTGTATTTTTGTTAATTTTGTTCTGAATTAGATTTACTCCACTAATTTTACACGCTATGAAGAAACCTCTCAACTCAACAATTAGGCAAATAACTCCGCTTTTTTACTTGCTATTTTCTTTCTTTTCACAATCTAACTCCATCGTTTATAGCCAATCATTGGGCCACGTATAAAAAGACAAATACTTTTGAAGTAGTTACTCAATCTATTCCAGGTAATTTTGTTCTGAAAAAAAAGTGAACAAACTACAGGAGGAAAATAAAACTGAGCCAAATGTTTCTTTTTTGTTGTCATCTCACTCTCAATTGATTTTAAAATTTCTCATATTTGTACTGTTATGCAATTATTTTACAATCCCACAATAGAATCGGATTTACAGCTCGAAAAAGAAGAACACATTCATGCCACGAAAGTTCTAAGAAAAAAAGTTGGAGATACACTTTTTGTGATGGATGGAAAAGGAGGTTTGTTTGAATGTATTTTGACTCAAATTGCTTCAAAAAAAAGTAAGCTTTCGATTGAAAAGCATCACAAATTTGACAAAACAAACAACCTTCACTTAGCTATTGCGCCTACCAAAAACAATAACCGAATGGAGTGGTTTTTGGAAAAAGCTACCGAAATTGGCATTGCAGAAATAACACCGCTATTGTGCGCCAGATCAGAAAGAAAAGTATTGAAAAAAGACCGAATGGAAAAAATAATTTTGGCCGCTGCAAAACAGTCAAAATCATACCACATTCCTCGACTGAACGACATGATTCCGTTCTCAGATTTGGTTACCTCAAATAACTCGCACGGTCAATTTATTGCCCATTGCGAAGAGGGAACCGACAAAAAAACAATCCTGGACTATTCCATTGACAAGACGAAAACTACACTCGTTTTGATTGGTCCAGAAGGAGATTTTACTTCAGAGGAAATTGCCCTTGCACAAAAGAACGATTTTTTGGAACTTTCGCTCGGTGAATCCCGATTAAGGACAGAAACTGCAGCGATTGTAGCCACAACACATTATAATATTACCTCATGAAAAACACGGATTTAGCAAAACTGAACGCTTCCTCGACCAACACTTTAATGGAAACTTTGGGAATTGAATACACCGAAGTAGGAGACGATTACATTTGTGGAACAATGCCCGTAGATGCAAGAACTCACCAACCCATGGGAATCATGCATGGCGGGGCTTCTGCCGCACTTATCGAAACTTTAGGCAGTATCGGTTCTCACTTATTAATAGAGAGCGAAACGGAATTTTCTTCTGGTTTAGATTTAAATATAAATCACATTAGAGCGGTGCGCTCAGGAATTGTTTTCGGCAAAGCCCAAATTGTTCACAAAGGAAAGACAACTCACGTGTGGCAAGTAGACATCAAAAATCAGGAAAAAAAACTAGTTTCTACTGGAAGACTGACCGTTTTTGTCGGTAAAAAATAACTAGTCCAAAGCTTCTTTAATCAATTCTACTCTAATCTCATTGTGGGAAGCATCTAAAACGGCTTTTCCATTTTTAACTAAAATAATCTGCGGAGAAGCATGAAATACATTCAGCTTTTCTGCAATTGAATTGGAAACATCTCGGTGAGAAATCAAATCTAAATAAAAAGGCATTACCTTTTCCTGTGGTAAATCCCACCCACTCTCTGTGCGGTAAAGTGCCATCGAACTAATGGAACAACGGATACTGTGCTTGAATAGTAAAACCGGGATCTCAAACGACTTTTCGATTGCCATTTCTAGCTCAGAAATAGTTTCCAGTTTATTCCAATTAATGCTTGATTTTTTTTCGCTTTTATTTCTGCTTAATAATCCCATCTCTCCTCTTATTTGAATCTTGAATAAATTGGTAAATGATCGGAATAGCCTCCGTAATAATTCGGCCCACCATAACTTCTACTTGGCTTCTTGTCTCCGTATTTCTTATCGGTGTACATCATCCATTCTTCCTGAAGAACCAAACACTTAGCGTAAGCTACTTTTACTCCCGAAGTTGGCTTGTACAATCCTTCGCTTACAATCATTTGATCCAGCATTCCCCAATCTCCTCGGTAGTTGTAAGTCCCTTTCTCTTCTTTTTCCAATTTGTACGCCATGTTAAACAATTGTCCATTCTGGAAATCTGGAATTCCTTTTGCATTGAGGGTCACGTACATACTTTTGTTGGTAGGGTAATCGTTAAAATCTCCCATAATCACAATTTTGGCCATCGGGTTCTCTGCCAGTATTTTATCTACTTCTTTTCTTAGTACTCTCGCTGCTTCCACTCTTTTGTGCTCTGTTTCCTTTTCTCCGCCTCTTCTGGAAGACCAGTGATTCAGAAAAATATGCAATTCATCCTCGCCATTTAGTTCTCCCTGAATGTATAAGATATCCCTGGTGGCAAAATCAGGATCCGTTTCCAAGGTAACTTCCAAAGTTCTTGAACTGATTACATTCATGTAATCTTTTTGATAAATTAATCCCACATCTATTCCTCTTCTATCCGGACTTTCGTGGTGAACAATTCCGTAGCTTCCTTTTTGTAATCTCTTTTGCGCAATTAGGTCTTGCAACACCCATTTATTTTCTATCTCCGCAAACCCCAAAAACATTGGTAAGTTAGTATCCATTTCATAGATCACCTTTGATAAATTTTCAAGTTTTTCAGTATATTTTTCTGTATTCCATTTCTTTTCAGAATTTGGTAAAAACTGCTCATCAATTGTATATGGGTCGTCAATCGTATCGAATAAATTTTCAACATTATAAAAACCAAAAGTTTTCCCTTTTGCCGATTTCAATTGTTTCTTGTCCTTTGGGTTCGAAGAAGAAAAAACCTCCTCATTGTTCGACAAATCATCCATATTCTTTGTAGTTTTTTCACCCAAGCTACAAGCCAACAACAGAGAAGCTGTGCACAGAACGAGTATTGATTTCATTTTCAATTGGTTTTGTTGCAAGGACAATGTAGGGATTGCCACTCGCAGGTTATTAATTCCTCAAAATTAAGAAAGAAAGCAAAACAAACTGCGTTTTGAACACTTTTAGTTTCATTTATTCATTTCGGCAGCCACTCTTGTCAATGACTTTAGCTTCTTGGGTTATTTTTGAGCAATGTTTTCTCAATTTATTTATCTTTACCGCGTATGAATATACCCTCAAAAATAGTTGAACAAGCCGTTGAAGAATTTTCAACACTTCCTGGTATCGGAAAAAGAAGCTCATTGAGATTTGTATTGCATCTACTCAAGCAAGATCCGGAGGACCTAGAAGGTTTGGCTTCGGCCATTATGAAATTAAAAAACGACATCAAGTACTGCACGCAATGTCAAAATATTGCGGATTCGGACATTTGTGAAATATGCGCAAACCCTAACCGAGACCACTCGTTAATTTGCGTAGTAGAAGACGTAAGAGATGTGATGGCGATAGAAAACACCTTACAATTCAAAGGAGTTTATCACGTACTAGGCGGCCTCATTTCACCGATGGACGGAATTGGACCTAATGATTTAAAAATTGAGGAATTGGTAAAGAAAGTAAGTCAAAACAAGACGACTGAAGTTATTTTTGCGCTGAGCACAACCATGGAGGGCGACACCACCAATTTTTATATTTATAAAAAAATAGAATCCCTTGGAATCAAAACCTCTATTTTATCGAGAGGAGTTTCGGTGGGAGACGAACTTGCTTATGCAGATGAATTGACCTTGGGAAATTCCATCCTAAACAGAACACCCTTCGAAATGAGTTTCCAGAGGTAAACGAAGATTCAAAAAAAATGGGTACTTACCCATAATTCTTAGAAAGAATCCTTATAAGAAAAACCAAAGAATTATAATCGTTAAAAACAAATTGAAAAGCGATATGTTTGTGATAACCAGTTTGAATATTCGTTTTTTTTGTTTAATTTTTTTTAAAAATAGTTCAACAAAATTATTTTTAACCTATCTTCATGGAAATTAAAAATATATAATCATGAAAAAAATCATTTTAAACCTTTCATTCTTCCTAGTAGCGGGAAGCTTAATCCTCTCATCTTGTAAAAAAGAAGACGAAGAGGACGATGTCATTGCTCCTATTGCGAATTCTGGAGATGACATTATTGATGTAGCACTTGCTCAGGGATTCGATAGTTTAGCAGTAGCCTTGACCGAGGCGAATTTAGTTTCAACTTTTCAAGGAGACGCGAGCGGACCATTCACCGTTTTTGCACCAACAAACACGGCATTCGAAACTTTAATAAACTCGAATCCGATGTGGAACAGAATCAGCGACATTAACAATGCTCTTCTTACTGAGGTGTTGAAATTTCACGTAGTAGAGGGGAAAGTTACTTCGAGCCAAATTGTGGATGGAGACTTCGTAAACACGTTATCCGGTTTCACATTCAAAATCAATACTTCAGGCTCTGTAACGATTGATGTGAATGCTACAACTAGCACGGGTATCCCAGTTTCTGCAGTTGACGTAAATGCAACAAATGGAGTGATCCATGTAATTGACCAAGTTCTTGTACCAGACTTGCCTGCAACAGCTCCAACTCAGTCAATTGCTCAGCTGGCAGTAGCTGCAGGATTAGACAGTTTGGTTGTGGCTCTTTCCGAAGCAAATTTAGTGTCCACATTTGATGGTTCAAATGGAAACTTTTACACGGTTTTTGCGCCAACTAACATGGCTTTTGTAAATCTTTTGGGAACAAATTCTGCTTGGAACAGAATCAGTGACATTGACAACGCTACACTGACAGCGGTATTGACTTTCCATGTTGCTAATGGAATTATACAAGCAGGTCAGCTTACTGATGGACAAAACATCAACACGCTACAAACAACTGGATTAACATTCAACGCCATGGGAACTACACTTACTGGAGGTTCATCAACGGCCGTTGGAATTTCGGGAACAGATAATTTTGCAACAAATGGAGTTGCCCATATTATTGATGAGGTTTTGATTCCTTAATCTCGTATTATTGTAATAACGCAAAAAAGCCAAAAGAACATTTCTTTTGGCTTTTTTGTTTTATACTCATTTCTTTTTTATCCTTTTTTAAACACAATTTCATTCTCAAAACTATCTATCACAATCGGATGTCCTGAGTCTATATTCCCAGAAAGAATTTCTTTCGACAACTCGTTCATTACTTTCTTTTGGATGACTCGCTTTATTGGTCTTGCTCCAAACTGTGGGTCGTAACCCAATTGAGCTAGCCATTCTGTAGCTTCTGGCGTGGCAGAAATAGTGAATCCATTCTTCATCAATCGTTTTGCCAAAAGTTCAAGCTGAATCCGTGTAATCTCCGTAACATTGGCTCTTGTAAGCGGGTGAAACATTATCGTTTCGTCTATTCTATTTAAGAACTCTGGACGAACAGACTTTTTCAATAAATCAAACACCTCCAACTTTGTTTTTCTTTCCACTTCCGGTTTATTAGCCTCTTCCATGTCCTCAAAATTATCTTGGATAATGTGAGAGCCAATATTGGAAGTCATGATAATGATCGTGTTTTTAAAGTCTACCACTCTTCCTTTATTGTCCGTTAATCGTCCGTCATCCAATACTTGCAATAAGATATTAAAGACATCTGGATGCGCTTTTTCTATTTCATCTAGTAAAATTACCGAATAAGGTTTTCTTCGCACCGCTTCGGTCAACTGCCCTCCTTCTTCGTATCCCACATATCCAGGAGGCGCGCCCACCAATCTAGAAACCGCATGTTTCTCTTGGTATTCGCTCATGTCTATTCGGGTCATTGAATTTTCGTCATTAAACAAATATTCACTTAATGTTTTGGCCAACTCTGTTTTTCCCACACCAGTGGTTCCCAAAAAGATAAACGAACCAATTGGTTTTTTTTCGTCCTGAACTCCTGCTCTACTTCTTCTTATCGCATTGGAAACTGCCTCTACCGCATCTCTTTGTCCTACTACTCTATTTTCCAGCACAGATTCAAGCAAGAGCAATTTTTCTCGTTCGCTCGCCATCATTTTGTTTACCGGAATCCCCGTCCATTTACTCACCACATCGGCAATATCCTCTACATCGACCTCTTCCTTTATCACTTTACTATCGATTGCGGCAAGCTTCTCTTTTCCCTTCTCCATTTCTTTCTGAAGCTCCACAATTCTTCCATATCGAATTTCTGCTACTTTCTCAAAATCTCCTGCTCTTTCTGCTCTTTCTGCTTCAAATTTCAAGTTTTCAATCTCTTCCTTTGCGTTTTGAATCTTTTCTATCGCCTCTTTTTCGCTTTGCCATTGCATTCTCAATTCTTGCGACTTTTCTTTCAAGTTGGCAATTTCTTCGCTTAATTGGTCCAATTTCTTCTTGTCTTTCTCCCTTTTTATAGCTTCGCGCTCAATTTCAAGTTGCATTATTTTTCTATCCACTTCATCCAGCTCCTCTGGCTTAGAATTTATTTCCATCCTCAGTTTTGATGATGCTTCATCCATTAAATCAATGGCCTTATCGGGCAAAAAACGATCTGAAATATAACGTTGAGACAACTCCACGGCCGCAATAATAGCCGAATCCTTTATCATTACTTTGTGGTGATTCTCGTACTTTTCTTTTATCCCTCTCAAAATTGAAATTGCATCTTCCGTAGTTGGCTCATCCACTAAAACCTTTTGGAATCTTCGTTCCAAAGCTTTGTCCTTTTCGAAATACTTTTGATATTCATCGAGCGTTGTGGCTCCTATCGATCGCAATTCTCCTCTCGCCAAAGCTGGCTTCAAAATATTGGCTGCATCCATTGCACCTTGTCCACCTCCGGCACCTACCAAGGTGTGAATTTCATCAATGAACAAAATTATTTCTCCTTCACTTTTGGTCACTTCCTTTACTACGGCTTTTAGTCGTTCTTCAAATTCACCTTTGAATTTCGCCCCAGCAATTAATGCTCCCATATCCAAAGAGAATATTTTTTTAGACTGTAAATTCTCTGGCACATCATTGCTAATAATTCGGTGGGCAATTCCCTCAGCAATGGCTGTTTTACCCACTCCCGGTTCTCCAATTAAAATAGGATTATTCTTAGTTCTTCTGGATAAAATCTGTAGCACTCTTCTAATTTCTTCATCTCTTCCTATGACAGGATCTAGCTTTCCACTTTTTGCCATTTCATTGAGATTATTGGCATACTTCTCTAACGATTGGTAAGTATCTTCCTGCGATTGAGAGGTCACTTTATCTCCATTTCTTAATTCTTCACTGTATTTTTTCAATTGCTTGGTTGTCAAGTTGTACTTTTTCAATAAATCAGCTACTCGATCTCTTCCTTCGCTCAACGCAAACAACAAATGATCCAACGCTACAAATTCGTCTCCCATTTTTGTAGCATATTGTTGCGCGCTGGAAATGGTTTTTGCCGCTGAGGAAGAAAGCTGAATTGTCCCACCCGATACTTTGGGGTAGGTGGCAATGATTGCCTTTAATTCACGCTCAATAGTTTTGACATCAATCTTTTCAGCTTTCATCATATAGGGCAAAATAGTCGTGTCGATTTTTATTAAACTTTGTAACACATGTCCATTTTCAATCAACTGATTCCCCATACTTTCAGCAACGTTATGTGCATCTTGAATGGCTTCTTGTGTCTTTAAAGTAAATTTTTCGGGTTTCATAATGTCTATAAAAAAATGTTGATTACTTTTTGCTCTAACTCCAAAAACAAGTCCAGATAATTTTTACTCTCAAATCCTGCAATTTTGACTTGAAAGTTTAAAAAAAAGAGACATTTTGGCGCATTTATTTTTTATTCAATATTAACAGAAATTTTATGAAAGCAGTTTTAACCACTTTTTTTCTACTAGTTTGCCTCTTAAGCTTGGGTCAACTTCAGGTTGATCCAGCATATTCCGTGAATCAATTAGTTTTGCAAAAATTGCTTGGCTCAGGGGTAACAGTATCTAACATTGTTTATCGAGGAGACAGTCTTTAAAGAGGTTTTTTTGACGGCTCGAATAGCAATATAGGTATAGACAGCGGAATCGTTCTGATGACAGGAATCATTTCT
>Ga0209654_1000510_pt1 | contig 37289 bp, 17 predicted proteins | sample SaaInl1SG_22_DNA_FD_184646 | JGI IMG/M metagenome (GOLD analysis project Ga0209654, IMG submission 184646) | Marine microbial communities from expanding oxygen minimum zones in the Saanich Inlet - ESP_161SG_22_DNA (SPAdes) (version 2) | ecosystem: Environmental > Aquatic > Marine > Intertidal... | reverse complement strand
ACTGTGAGTGCACGTTATACACCTCCACCTCTAGCTTGCTGTCTGCCTGTGGAACATACAACGTAAACACGCCCGTAGTTGGGTTTGGGTAAGCGCGTACACCTTCTAGCATATTCACACGCGTAGTGAGTTCGCCCTCACATGCTTCTTTACTTGTTACCTTTAATGCATCTCCATTAGCTACCGCAACAGTAAAGGACATGTCCTGTGTCTGGAATACCTGTTGACCGTTTTTAAATACCGTAAACGGGGCTGTGCCTGTAGCTAAAGCTACCTGGGCCATGGTGCCCGCTATTTGTACCTGTCCGCTTAAGCTAACGCCACCCGCTATAGTTACGCTATAGCACTGCGCATAGTCCTTACCCGTTACAGAAATACACAAATCATACGTGCCCGGGGCTAAATCTGATAGCGTCGTAGTTGTGGTAAAGTCATAGGAAACGCCATCTATAGTAGCCACATACTCATGTGCAGCAGCTGCGCTAATCACAACCTGACCGTTCGATTTGCCCGTACACGTCTCACTCAACAACTGAATCGAAAAATTGTCTGAAGGCAAACTAAATACCTCACAACCCTGAGCGTCTACCGCAACGCCCAAAGGCGTGTTTGGACAGGCGTCTTCGTCGTTGGATATGCCGTCTGAGTCATCATCTGGACAACCGTTAAGTGAAGCCAAACCAGCAATATCAGGACACGCATCTTCACTATCCGGAATACCATCATCATCTCCATCTTCATCAATGCCACTGAGTAAGGGACCTCCAGTTCCAATAACCTGCCATTTGCTACGTACGTCTGTATCTGCGACATCAAGGTTATAGCAATTTCCATCTTCGTGGTGATACAAAAACCTACCACTATCCTTTGCTTCAAACCTGAATGTTTTGTCTGTTGCATCATAATGCACCGTCCAAATTTTGTCGGAGTCCGTCGATGGTGGTGCAGTTGATGTGCTTACGACAAGGTAAGCACCAGCAGCAAAACCGCCCCCCGTGGCACGTAATATTCCACTGTCTTGGCTATCGATATTATAATACTCAACACCTCCAGATGTTGTTTTTACAAATACCCATTTTCTGTCAACAGCATCACCTGTGCTGTGCATAATAACAGGCTGTGCCGCGCCAGCAGCACCCAAATACTTACCAGTGGCTAGATTGACAAGCTGATAGACACCTTCGCTATCGCCGCCACCCGTTCCGTCACCGGGGTTACTACCTGAGCCACTGGTAATTTTCATCTTATCAAAGTTAAAACCACCTACTTCGCCAACAACCTTAATTTTTTGTACTCCCTGTTGAAGTGTAATGGTTGCTTTTGTACCGAGAAACCGTGTAAGACTAGTTGTTTGTCTAAGGCTTATGGATTTTAATAATGTAGTTCCCTGCATCAATTTTAGCTTTTTGGTAGATCCAGGAGCGGCAGCAAAAATTTCAACTTCATATGTTCCTGTTTCAGGAACATTCAATGTATACTCTGCATAGTCATTTGCATTCCAAGCATTCAAATAAAACACGGTATTGCTCCAACGTGTTACATTAACACCACTTTTCGAGGTGTAATATTCTGCTTCTATTGTTGAGGGTATTTGATGTGTTCTTGGGTTTACCTTAATGGTACGCGTTGCTTGAGCAGCAGTGAAATAGGCATTTCCTCTATCAGAAACTGTTATGGTAGCCGTACCAGCCCCCAAAATTTGCCTCACTTGATTACTCCACACAATAGCCACTTGGTTGTTTTGACACAAAAACCTAAGATTCGCATCGGGATTATTTGAAGTTGCCACAAGATTAAATGCAGGATCTCCGGAGGTTACTTCTTGAATTTGATTAAATGTGATTTCTTGTTGCCGAACAGGCACCACAAATTCTCGACTAACAATGGGGGCTGCATTGTAACTTTCATTTCCGGGTTGCAAGGCGTTTATAGTTGTTGTCCCCGCACGTTTTACTTGTAACTTTCCATTTGAAATTACGGCAACATCCGTATCGGTGCTTTCATATTGAACTGCTAATCCAGAGCTTGCTGTTGCCGTTAAGTTCTGATCAGGGTTTCCCCATGTGTGTTGCGTAGATGCCAATTGAAAGCTAATGGTTTGATTCGATTTGGCTGAATTGGCAGTTACCTCCAATGTTCGTGACACCTCTGCGGCCTTATCATACATTCCATTCCCGTGCTGACTAGCACTAATTTGACAGGAACCAACGCCCATTAACTTAACTTTGTTCCCGTCAACTATTCGGGCAATACTGGTATTTGAAGAGTGATAGCTTACTGGAAGTCCAGAGCTGGCAATGGCATTCAATGCAAAATCTGCATCATCGACTTTCTTTTCCCCAATAGCATCAAATGTTATCGTTTGAGCAGTATACTCTTCTTTTTGTATTTGAAACACAAAACAATGAATAGGCACTTTGTCGCTGTTCACAGCCTCACTAAACACAACAGCAATAACACCATTGTCCATTACGGTAACACTTTTTCTTGCATTAACGCCAATACTTGTTCGGTAATCTTCACGCCATGTATAGGTTCCTGCCAGCGCACTGGTAACCACAAAATCACCGCCTGAAATGTTGAATTTATACATGCGGTTTCCATAAAAAGTACCCAAAGACCCTTTGTTTCTATCCTCTACAAAATCGGTTTCACCATCTTTTTTTAAGTAGTTGTACGGATTTGTATTCTTGGGGTTGATATACATATACACATCATTTTTGGGAGAAATAGCTACTTGTGGTCCTCCAGCCCAACCGGCTGTTGTGGGAACACTTCGGGGGTCAGCTACAAAAAACGGTGTGTGATCTATAACAGGAAGATCAAAGCTCTCGCCAGCTAAGTTAGTAGCTTTATTGTTCATCCGTTCTCCTAGTTCCATCAAGTAAATCCCTTCATTCAAACGTGTGGGAGATTCAGCCCAACGTGGCGAGTACGCATAATAAAATTTATCATTAATAAAATACGCGCTCCCATAACAAAAGTTACGTTCCCCTTGGGTAACCTCAGTACCTCTTCCGCGTATAATCGTAACTTCATTTGACCAGGTGTTGCCGTTATAATAGGTCATTACAATATCCCCTCCAACCGCAGAACCTAATCGCCTCTCGAAATACATTTCGCCTTTGGAGTTGTTAAATAAATCGGGGTAAGTAACGCTATTAACAACCTTTCCTGGGATTAAATAATCTTGTTGTGGCAAAAAATTAGCTGCTGTGAAACTGCTGTCAGGGCCGTAGGCAATATTTTTCTTTGACCTTATGTAATTAAGATTTTCGTTATGGTGGTCAAACATTAGATGCACCGTTCCATCGATTGGACTAATCCCAATATTTGTCGTTAAATGCGTATCTCCCTTACCCCCCACAAGACTCAACTTTGCAGGAAGCGCTACATGCACCCATGAACCTTCTCCAATTTTCTTACGGGAAACCATAAGCGTGCGATCACTCCATCCCCCACGATACCATGTGTAAAAAACAAAACCGTTTGAAACCTTTACGCAGTTTCCGTGAGGATTAATACTTGCACCATAATGATAGGGCTTTGAATCATTAGCTTTCCAAAAATAAAATGCCTCATCAGTAACTTTTGTGTTGTCCAACAGGGTAACCGCCTGTGCATTTACATGTGTGTGAAACGTATTTACTAAAAATAAAAAAACAAGTAAACACTGGTAAACGTTCTTTGAGTTTGGCATCGGTTATAACAATTAAGCCTTTTTTAGTTGAAGCGATATATTCAACTTGGTTTGGCAATAATTAAATAAAAATACCCGATACTTACCTGTACAGCATCCTGTACTATCTTGCTATAACAAATCAACAAAAAAGCAAAATCATTGCTGCCATAAATAAAAGAAGCATTGGTTTTAACGAATCATCACATGTGATGTACCATTGCCTATCTTACTATTAATTTAGAATGATACACGCTTTTGGTTTCATCCACAAGAACTATAATATAAACCCCAGGCTTTAATTGTCCTTCATTTTTTATATGAATATATTCACCTTCAGATTTCCTTTCAAAAACAACCTTTCCTAAAAGATCAACAATTTTAATATTGACCTTAGTTGAATCTTCAAAGGACAATGTAAAATTCCCGTTTGTAGGATTCGGATAAACTTTTACTGAAGATTTATTGAATTTGTTATCCCTAATGCTTAACGACTGACTTAAAGGAATTGCTTCCCATTGACTTCTTTGGTCTGTTTCGGCAGCTTGAATATGATACACATCTCCATTGACATCTTCATATAAATATCGACCATTATTTCTAGATTCAAATCGATATGTATTGGTTGACGTGTTGTGATGTATCGTCCATATTTTATCTGAATCAGCAGTTGGTGGTGCCGTTGATGTGCCAACTACAAGATAATTATCATTACTTCCTGTTGCGCGAAGTACCCCAGACGTTTCATTATCTATATTATGATATGTCCCACTTTCTATAAAAGTCCAATGTGTGTTTTGCACCTCACCAGAGTTTGTCACTGTTACTGGTGTAGCACTTCCGCCTAAGCTTGTTAGAAATTTACCAGTGGCTACATTTCGTAATCTATAAACATCATCTGAAGGAGTTGATCCGCCATTGTCTGTCGCTTCTACTTTTTGATATGTTGTATTTGCCCATCTAATCTGAGCTCTTCCGCCTTTAACCCTGTATGCTCCATACCTAATACCCGATTCCGTTCCTTTTTCTGGCTCGGGAATATTCCAATTAAAAGCCTGACCTCCAATAACTGCATCTGAGTAATGTACTTTTAATGAAGAATTGTTTGGGTCAGTTCTAAAACCTACCTCTAACTCAAATGTGGTTGGGACATTTTTCTTAATATTTGTTAAATAAACAATTTGCCTACCAGCAGAGCCTTCTCCTCCGCGATAATTAATTTGCTCACGGTACAAATCAAATGATACCTGAACTTGATTACCATTGCCATCTGATCCATAAACAGGTTTTGCTAAATACAGACAAATAGCGGGATCTGCAGAGCCACCACCTCCTGTATGTTTCCCTTTGGTTTGTATTATGTAGCTACCATCCTGACTGGTTCCTGATGTATCACCTACCTCAAGAATCCTTACTGTTCCGGTGAATCTTGCATAACTCCCTATTCCTGTAGCTACAGACCTGCTCAGTGATCGTTCTATTCGTGGCTGCAACCCATTTGTATCCAAATGATTTGAGTTATGTGTGATGTTATATACACCCCATGTTTCTCCATATACATTACTTTCCTTATAGTCGGCGTAACAACTTCGGTCGTCTATAGTTCCCACATTCACAGGGTTTGGTAAATCTGATGATGTTCTCGATGCATTTGTTCCTTCCGAAGTACATGATAAATTAGTACCCGTATCTTCATCGGGTGCTGTTCCTTGCGCTGTTAATAAAAGGGAAAACAACGAAACGCTAAGAACTAAAATGGTGTTACAAGTGATGTTTTTCATGAATACGAATGGTATAATCTTAAGGTTAAATTTTATTTCTATTTTTTGACTATTTTAATGATATTTGGTTTATCCAATTTAATTTTCACAAAATATAAACCAGGGGGTATATTACTGATATCTATTAGGATTTTATTTTCATTAACTTCTAATTTTTTTGACATAATCAATTTAGATTGAACATCAAATAATTCAATAGGTACTTCTTTGTGTTTTGAAAAAATTTCAATCTCAAGCTTACCCCTAGATGGATTTGGAAACGCCTTTAGCTTTTCAACTATATTTTCTGAAAGGATTCCTTGACAATCCACGCTACTTTTAACTACCAAATAATCACCATGGGCAACAGGAACCCAAAAATCAGTATCATTTGTTTCAAAAAGTGTAATTCCATTTTTTATAACAGTAAATGGTGTACTTCCACTGGCAACAGAAACTGAGGCTGTATGATCTGTAGTCATACGAATTTGACCCGTAAGACGTACACCTTGTGCTATGGAAAATTCAAAACATTGAAGAAAAGCTTCTTCTGCTACCGAAATACACATTTCATAGGTGCCTGGCACTAACTCATCAATAGCAAGTGAACTATTAAATACGTATTCTTTGCTATTTAGAGTCACTACATAATCTTTGACAACAGCAGCACTTATAGTTACCTTTCCATTACTGCTATTAATACAGGTTTCGCTTAGGGTCTCAATGGTGAAATTATCGTTACTTATAGGCCTTGAATATGGATAGTCCAATGTATATTCAAGATACGCTTTTCCGTCGCTATCAGCTGTAAGGGTCTTATCATTAAAAGTAAGTGAATTACCTGCTCCTATATAAAGAGACACATCTGTTTTTCCCGATTTAATTAGGGTGCGAACAATTGCAAAACTCCCTGTGAATGAAACATCATATTTGTGCAACGTAATGGCATTGGAAGCGGTTGGATTTGAAAGAATTATATCTTTTATTTCTACCCCGTCAATAACTGATGTTACCTCTACACCCACTACGCTATTGTCGTAAAAAATATGGTTAGTTTCCTTAACGGTTCCATTAGTATTTTGCGATGGCTCAAATACAGCAATAAAGGGCTTATCCCAAGCCTCTCCATACTTACGGATAATAAACATTTGAGTGTCTTTTTGAGCATACCCATTCTTAACCTCTTTTGTTGGCGGCGCTAATGCAGATGAGTATTCTTTATCAATACCTCCTGGTACATTTACATGCAAGTATTTATCGTCATATTGCAAATGAAAACGAGCCGTAACAGGTTTGTTTGTTTTTGCTGATGTCTTGGCATTTGAAAACCAACGCCATCCAGGTTGTTTGCGGCTATCACCAACATCGTTTTGATAACGGCCAGGCGTATCCGTTAACTCTAGTTCATTGTTGTCGCTTTTCAGCTCCAAAGCATCTCCTAGTCCATGAAAAAGATAGTCGTGAAAATCATTTGTAGTATTGGAAAAAGACCTAAAAATATCTACATAATATCCCGAAGTAGGACTTGTACGGACTATGCTATTTGTACGTTGCTGATCTACGTTGTTTTGATTATCATCCAAAAACTGTGTAGAAAAACTGAAATTGTTTGCTATTGGATTGGCATAAACTGCGGGTTCACTTGCCGCTAACACAATAGGATCTACAATATTTTGCCAGGTAGAATTACCATTAGTTTTTGGACCTCTCCCCGAAGAACCATTTACAATAACAGTGTTATGCGCAGCATAAGACACCGCATATTGTTCGTGTATGTCAGATCCATAGGTGTCACTTCCAAAATCTGGTCCTATGACATACCCTACGCCATACAGTTCCATATCTAATCCCGAAGCATGGGCGTGCACATAGGTTCCTCCACCAGTGTAGTACATCAAACCGTATTGTTCATTCTCCGTTTCAACAAAATTGCGTTGCATTACAACTCCAGCGTGTGTAGCTCTAACAGTTCCATATTGGTGTTCACCAGCATCGCTAACTGAGGTGTCAATAGGGTGTCCCCAAAGCAATTGTAATGGATTATTCCACTCCAATCGCTGGGTCTCAATCAAAGGGGTATACCCTCCATTTTTAGTATAGATTTTTTTTAGTGTGGATGCTGCTCGTTTTCTTAATTCCGTATATCCTTTTCGGTCTGCGATTTCCATTACAGTTCTAAAAATATGGGCATGATCCGAAAAATTTCTATTGATATCACCATATGCCATGGTAGCGCCATTTGGGTATAGAAAATTCTCATATATAAAGATACTTTCTATCAAATCTTTATTATTGGTGATAAGGTTTAAATTTGGATCATATCTATCCAAAATATTTAAGATTTGTAGGAAAAGGGCATGAGTAAACTTTCCATATCCTGCAGATTCGGGCCACAAACGTTCTTGAGGACTAAACCTACTTAGCATCCAATTCACTCCAGGTTGTTTAGAATTTGAAGCACCATTCATAAGTTTATCAAAAAAACTTGCCCGAATAGTATCGTCTTCTATACACATCACACTGTACAAGCCTCCTGGAAGTTCCAAAACAGGATGGTTTGAATTGTTACCACCAACCTCAATAACATTCTCAGCCATAACTTCAAAGGCTTTTTGTGCACGATCAAAATCAAAAGCCACCTGACCCCCTAATGCAAAATCGTAAACGGTTTTTCCAGTATTTGAAATGTAAGGCTGTACAAAATCATATATCATGGCTACCCGCGTAAATAGCTCTCGACATTGTATCAAATGATTAAAATTTGGTGTATAAAACTCAAACGTCAAAGGATCTTTTACACTTATTAATTTCACATATTGATGCAAAATATTTGCCGCTATTTGCGCATAGCGCTCATCTTGGGTCAAGTAATATAATATAGCACACTCCGCTCCATTATTCAGAATATTTCTATGCGTTGTTCTATCGCCTGGGATTGCAGGAATTGCAGTAATATCACTTGCCGGATTTAGGGAATGATTTGCCACTCTTGAGGCATGACGCGACTCTAACTGATTCATTAAGCTACGTGCCCAATCATGCGTTGAAATGTTTTCTAATATTCCTTGCCTATCTGAGGGCGATACCCAAATGTGAGGATGAACTAAAGATTTGGTCCATAAAGTTGAAGTATCATTATTTAACGAATTGTTGCTCTCAAAATCTTGACCTAAAACTTGACTGCCGATGAGGGATAAAAAAAATACCAAAATCAACGTATAGCAACTACAAAATTTAAAACCACACATCTTAAAAAGGTACATCATCACAAAAACATCAATATTATTGAATTACTCTTTATAGCTTACGACTTTACTAGGCAAAAACCCTATGCGATGCGCTTGGACTTCCAAAGAAAACCCCTCTGGAAGCGTAAAAGGTTGATGATAAACCTCCCAAGAGTTTGAGGGCTTTGCGTCAGCGTCTATTACCCTATAGCCAATTGATGCCCCTTGGGTCTCACATGTAATTGAAACAACCCCATTATTTTGCTGCAGATTTGGTAGCGCTGTCTTGGGCTGTTGCCCTTGTCCCTTCCAAAGTTTTTGAATTAGCGCTGCTTCCTTAAGGTTTGGGTCATCCGCAATTGACGCAAGCCAAGAATCCATCTCAGAACGCAACTCCACGAGCTTTTGCTCGTAGGCAGGGTCATTAGCAAGATTATTCAATTCATGTGGATCTGCATCACAGTCAAAGAGTTCTTCCTTTGGCTTAAATGGTCTAAACCATTGCATTTGCACTTCATTCAAGGCTCCAGCTTCTTTGAGTCGTAACAATTCTTGCATTGTAGGTATTTTTTCTCTGTAGTCCACAGGCAAATAATACCCTTGTTCAGGTCTGTAATTTCTAATGTATTTAAATCTTTTGTCCCGAACCGCCCGAATAGCGTCTGTAAACCCATCAAATCTATCTGCTGCTGCATGGATATATTTCCTTGAGTTTGACGCATATTCGCCCAAAAATGGGTGTCCTTGCATATAAGGCTTTGGTTCTTGTCCCGTAATGGACAATAAGGTAGGGGCAAAATCAACAAAGCTTATTAGTCGTTCGTCCTTACTTCCCGCATTTTGTTTATTGGGGAAACGAACAATCATTGGCGTGTGCAAACCAGAGTCATAAATAAGCCGTTTTTCTCGGGGTAGAGGACCACCATGATCACCATAGAAAAAGATAATAGTATTGTCTAACAATCCGTCTTGTTCAAGCTGTTTTAATATGGCACCCACCTGATTATCCATTTCAGCAATGTTATTGTAAAGCTTCCACATATCACGTCGAACAATTTCTGTATCTGGCAAATAGGGCGGGATATTGAATTTAGTATCCTTAGGAAGATGAACCGCATTTTCTGCTTCTGAAGTACGGTTTTTCGCATGAGAAGCCCCCATATTTTTCCAATTGTAATTTCTGTCCCCAGACTGATAATGCCTAGTTTCTATCTGCCTAAAGCCGTAAGGTTCAAACAAACCCGATTCGTGGGTCTCGGTAAAATTAAACACAGCAAAAAAAGGTTGTCCTTCTTTTCTGTTTCGCCAATGTGCGTAAGGACTACTTTCGTCCCACGCGGTAACGGGGTGTTTGAATTGGTAATCTGTTTTATAGTTATTGGTGCAGTAATAGCCATCCAAACGCAACCACTCGCTAATCATCTTAACCTCAGCAGGAGGCACAGCCTCATAGGCAGGTAATCCCGTTACATCGGTATATGAATTGGTCCGCATATGGTTTGCACCAATACTTGACGGATACATTCCTGTAGCGATAGCAGCCCTACTAGGGGCACACACACCAGAAGTTGAATAAAGATTCGAAAAAACCACGCCCTCATTTGACAACCGACTAAGATTAGGCGTAGCTACCGTATTGTCTCCAAAAGGAGGGATATATGCCCCCATATCTTCTGTAACCAACCAAAGTATATTTGGTCGATTCGACAACTCTGAAACAACAACATCATGCTTCAGGTATTGTGCTTTTGACGTTTGTTGGGCATACACAAAAACGCCACAAAGAAGAATTGCACTTTTAAAGACTAATTTATATCGGCTTTTATGCATGGTCTTGATATTAGAAATCGTTTATCGTAAAAGTAATGACTCCTGCTGAGGCAACTATGATGCTATGTCCTGTTAAAAAACAAACCAACTTCTTGACGGATCAGGAAGTTGGTTTGTTTAAAAAAAGTTTAGCATCACCGCACTGATTACTTGACTCACAAATAATCTGGGTGATTAGTTCAATTTCAACACCTCGCTACCTGCCATTAGGAAGGCACCAGTACCAAAGTTTTGCCAACTGTCAAAGGAGGCCGGCTCAGGAAAAGCACCAATATTTTGTACCCAACCCACTCGGCCATCTTCGTGCTGACAAGCCGCAAGGGCATTCCAAGCCTTAACAACCGCTGCTGTATGCTTCTTTTTAATTAGCCCTTTGTTAATACCCCAAGCCAAGGCAAACGTATGAAAGCCACTTCCACTTACTTCGCCATGGTCATAAGACTCGGGACATAACAAACTTGTTCTCCACAGCCCATCTTCAGATTGAATTTCGAGCAACTTTTCCGCCATTTCCTTATAAAGTTTAACATAAAACGGGCGGTGCTCATAGTCTTTTGGCATATCTTCCAGCAATAATGCCAAACCGGCAAATACCCATCCATTTCCTCTTGACCAAAAGATTTTTTTACCGTTTGGTTCTTTGGCATCTTTTTTAGAACCCGTCCAAACATAACGCATATCTCTAGCAAAAAGCTGTTCTTCTTTGTCATAAAGCTGATTATAGGTTTCCATATAAAACTTATGCATCTCGTCACGATATTTTGGCTGATTTGTGTGTTTTGCATACAAATTCAACACGGGAGGCGCCATAAATAACGCATCACACCACCACCACAAAATGGTTTTACCCATAGGTGTTTTGTCTGTTCCTGCTTTCCAATTATCATCGTCATAGAGGTGCGCATCCAAGAACTTTTTTGTGGGCTCTAGATCTACGAGATTAGGTCTTTTGTCTGTCATGTCTACATAGAGATAACTGTACGAAATAGCAACATCGTCGGCGTGGTGCATTCGGTTATACGTTTGCCAGTTGTTGCGATATCCGTGGCTTTTTAAAGCTGCCATATACATCATGTCTTTGGTTGCTTTGTGCGCTCTTGCCACACCAGTATAATAGGCACCATTTGTCCAATCTGTTGGGGCACTTGCAATAATGGGGTGTACTTCCTGCCATTCTAAGGCTTTAATCATTGCTGCCTTTATGGCTGTTTTATCTATGCTTTTTTGCTCTTTATTTTGGGCAACCAAAACATTGGAAAGCATTGCTGTAACTAAAAAAATTATTACTCGATTCATACTATTTGTTTAATTTAAATTTTGCTTCTAAATACGCTTCCGATGATGTTCCAATTTTAACGGTATAATCACCCGCCTCTAGGGTTTTTTCCATTTTTAATCCGGTGAACATCAGCATATCTGGTGTTATAGTAAAGGTAACTATTTTACTTTCACCTGGGTTCAATGCAATTTTCTTAAACCCTTTTAACTCCTTATCCGGTCTGGTAACCGATCCTATTTCGTCCTTGATATACATTTGAACTACTTCTTTTGCCTCCATATCCCCTTTATTGGTTACCCTTACACTAACCTCAAGCTGTGTATCGGGTGTAAGTTCTGTGTTAGAAATACGAATAGTATCATACTCAAAATTAGCGTAGCTAAGACCAAATCCAAAGGGATAAAGCGGTCCATCTTTCAGAAACAGATACCCCTTTTTATAATTGATTTCTTTCATGCTGTAATGAAAAGGCAACTGGCCTATCGAACGTGGCACGGTAACGGGTAACTTTCCAGATGGCGATACCTCTCCAAAAATAATACGTGCCGTTGAGTGATCGCCAAACTCGCTGAGATCCCATGTATCCAAAATAGCATCGGCTTTTTCTGAGATGGTATTAATAGCTAGCGTTCTTCTGTGCTTAAGCACAACAATAACAGGCTTACCTAAAGCTTTTACGCGCTCAACCAATTCATCTTGCGCACCCACAGGCTCAATGGTTGCTCTATCGCCCAAAGCACTGTTGAAGTAAGCCTCCTTGGCAGTAAATTCATCTCCACCCAAAAACAAGACTACTACGTCAGCATTTCGAGCCATGTTAACCATTTTAGCCAACGCCTTTGGATTTCTGTCTAAAACTTTTGGTGCACCTTTTGTCCGATCTGTTAAGTCAAATCCTTTCTCAGCAACAAACTTTATGTTTTTTCCTGCAACAGCACTAAACATTTCGAGGGTATTATCTTTTACCAATGGGCCTAACAGTGCCACTTTAGTAGCTTTTGCTTTGCTCAGTGGCAAAAGGTTATTGTTTTTTAACAAAATCACAGACTCCTCATCTGCCTCCTTAGCCAATGCCAGCGATGATGCTGCACGAACACCCGTCTTAACTTCCTCTATATCGATATATGGATTGTCAAATAATCCCAAAATAAATTTTGTACGCAATACTCTGCGCACCGATCTATCGATAAGTTTCTCTAGCGCAGGGTTCTTTTTTACCATCTCAGGCAAATACGCATAGGAATCTTCAGCATACAAATCAATGTCTATCCCGGCTTCTAATCCCATTTGAGCAGCTGCCTCGGGCGATTCTGCCACGTTCATAAAGTAAAACAAACGAGCAATGTCATTTGAATCCGAAACTACATAGCCCTCAAATCCCCACTGGTCGCGGAGCACACCCGTCAATAATTCAGGATTTCCGTGACTGGCAATTCCGTTAATATCTCCGTGAGATGCCATGACACCTAACGTTTTTGCTTCTTTAACTGCAGCTTCAAAAGGTGGATAAATCTCATCGATTAATGTGCGAGGGGAAATTTCAATTGCGGCAAAATTTGAGCCTCCCAGCACTTGAGCATAGCCAGCAAAGTGCTTTGCTACAGCCCCAATATGCGTTCCATTGCCAAGACCTTCATAATTACCTTGCACCCCTTTAATGGCTTGAGTAACCATCTGAGTGGTCAGGTAAGTATCCTCACCAAAGGCTTCACTCATACGTCCAAAACGTGGGTCACGCACGATATCAGCTTCTGGGGAATGGCACATGTGCATGCCACGCAAGCGCGCTTCTTTACCAACAACATCCCAAATACGGTTTACCAAATCAGGATTAAAGGAAGCCGCCGAAGTAATCGGACGACCAAAAACTGTTGATCCAGCAGCATCTACTCCGTTGTAAGATTCTGTTACAAACAACGCCGGAATACCCCAACGGTTGTTTTCAATAATATATTGTTGCAATTCATTATTGAGCTTGGCTGCAGCAACAGGCTGTAAGTGTTCTCCGGGATTTTTAATTCCGGCAATGCCCAATTTTAGTTTTTCCACAACCTTATCCGACAATTTCATATTGCCCTCTTCATCGGATTTAACACCAATATTGGCGTGGAAAATACGCATTTGAGCCACTTTTTCTTCAATAGAAAGTCTGGGCAGCAAATCCTCTACCCTTTCTTCAATAGAAAGCGAAGCATCTTTGTAAGCTAGGGTACTGGTTTTTTGATCCGTACAGGCATAAAAACCGGATAGTGCTATGATGATAATTAATACGAGTGATTTCTTCATTGGTGCTGTTGAATTATAAATTTTAGTTATCGAAATATAAAGCTATCTATTAGTAGTTTTTGATTTGGTTGAGATTTTAATAGAATGCAAATATCTTCTTGGCTTTGCATCGCAGACAATTCAATAGATATGTTTTCTAATTGATTATGCCCTTTTCTGCTAACTGTTGTACTGCCCAACAGGTCTCCCGTTGAATTATTCTTTCGAATTTCAATTCGGAATGTGCCAGCATCCATTGCTGCGGTACGCAATTGCACAGATGACATATTTTGTAATCCCTTGATATTTGTGTAACAAAGGAAAGCTGTTGTAGCAGTATTTTGAACACTAAAATTTTCCTCGAATTCTTTTTTCTGAAACCCATCAGATTTAAAATAATCCTCCGCCTCAATGCGTTGGTTTGCGTTGTAATTAGCTACCCCTGTGCCGTCTACGCGAATGGTAGCGATTTCGCCATTATCTTTGTAATGAACATAGCTTATAAAGCTGTCTCTGAAATAACGGTTCCCTGTTTGGCTTATATCGCAATAGACATAGTACCATTGGTTGTGCCACTCGAAAAAAGACCCATGACGCCCTTGCAAAAACCCATTGGGCCAAGTTGGGGCATCATACCCTTCAGAGAAACTCTCCGCCTTGATTACTGTATCTACATAATTGTAAGGACCATAGAGCTTGTCTGACATCGCGTAAAAACATCCCCAAGACAAATAATACTTTCCATTATACTGATGAACAAAAGGCTTATCGTCCGTGGGCTTTTCCAAATTTTTTCCGTCTTGATTATATGGACCTCTGGGGTTATTGATTGTGATTTTTTTGGGAGACTCAGCCAAACCAACCATATCATCGTTAAGTTTGGCAATGTAAAAGTCCCAAACCCCAAAAACAATATAGTGTGCCCCATCTTCTTCAAAAACAGTGATATCGTATTCGTGTGTTGGCGTTAAATCTGAAGACAAAAGGGGTTTTCCCAATACGTCTTCCCATGGACCAACTGGAGAATCGCCTACAACAACACCTGTTTGCTCATTTCCCTCAGAGAAATACCAATAATACTTACCATTTTTATACGCGGCATCAGTAGCCCAACACCTACTAAAAGGAGTACCAATGTAGGTTTGCTCTGGACTAAGCACACTTTCTTTGTTCCAATGAACCAAATCAGGAGAAGACCACACCCACCAATCTTCCATGGTAAACTTTTTATTGTCTTTTGACTTATCATGCGAAGCATATACATAAGCGGTATCATTAAAAATCCGAATATGTGGATCGTTTAATCCCACATTAGGAACAATTGGATTTTGGGCATAGAGAGAAGTACCTGCGAAAAATGCTACTAGACTAAAACCGCTAAACAAAAAATTTCTCATCATAAAAGTGTACTAAGCTTTTTCGCAAAATTTATCCATGATTTGAGTAACCACTGCAGCCTGATAAACCGAACACGGATTCTCGTTGTTTCCTTGAAAATATTCCACAACTTTTTCAATCATAGGTTGGTGTACGTGAGGGGGATTTTCAAAGCGATAATGTGCTACAGTGTCGTCTGCCATCACGGTTAATAAATCGCCATAAAAGGAAAATATAAGGGTGCCTTTATCTCCGGAAATAATACATCTATCTTGATCTTTTGAGGCTACAAAATTCCAACTTCCTGAAAATTTAACCCCATGTTCAAATTCCAATTCGCCTTTAACAACATCACCGGGTTTTGTAAGATTTTCTACAGTACATTGCTTGATATCGACAACTTCGCCAAAGTAATAACACATCAAATCCAATTGATGTGGAGCAATATCGTGAAAATAGCCTCCACCAGAAATTTCAGGGTTTAATCGCCAGTTCTCACCTGTCTTTGCAATAAGGTTTGCTGATGGGGTTTGCGCAATATCAATTTCAACGGATACAATTTTTCCTATCGTATTGGCATCTAGCACTTCTTTAACCTTTAAAAACAATGGCAAGCATCTTCGATAATGTGCCACTGTTAATTTCACATCAGAGTCCTTTAGAGCACTTATAAGCGTATTGGCTTCGTTGCTGTTCAACACCATGGGTTTTTCCAAATACACATCTTTACCCGCCTGAATGGCTTGCAACGCATACACCAAATGTGAAGAGGGCGGTGTGGCTATATATACGGCATTGATTTGCTTATTATTATATATATCCGAAGCCTTGGTCGTCCAATTCGGCACGTGGTGTCTTTTGGCAAAGTCTTTTACTTTTTCTTCACTTCTTCGCATCACAGCAACCAAGGATGACCCGTTAACTTTTTGAAAAGCAGGACCGCTTTTGACCTCGGCAACATCACCGCAGCCAATCATTCCCCAATTGATGTTTTTCGCACTCACTTTTTTGTTTTTATCTACTTACAACTTGTTTCGCTAAAACTAGAATTTTGAGCTTGTGAAAGGGTTTTGTCGGTTTTAAATAAAACAAACTGATCTATGGCGTGTGCATTAGACCTTCCAGAAATTTCCACATCATATACCCCAGGGTTGTCGAATGTTACAAACACATCATGGGGATCGTTATCACTAGTGTTTGACTTCCAAAACCACTCGCCCACTCTGTTCATATACACTTTTAACCAACCATCTTTACTAGACCCCTCCGGATTGGGTGTTTTGCCTGACCCTTTTGGATAGACCTTGTGTCCATCACTTGAGCGTTGACCAAAAAAATCATTTCCCTTAATACGCAACCACGAATCGTTGTGCTCAGACTTTTTAGTTCCTTGCCCAATTCTTGAACGCCAAACAAACTGATAGGTTCCTGTTGTATTGATTTTCACTGAAAAAGTGACAACTCCCTGCCCCGGTAAATTAAAATTATCCGCGCCAGTCCAAATAATATAGCCTGATCCCTCAAAACCTGTCATGGATTGACTGGCTTTCCAATCACTTGACGAGGAACTCACCTGATCAATGTCCACCCGAACAAGTCCGTTACTTTCATGATATACTTTGCCGTTAGCACATGCTTTGACAATAGGTTTATCGTCTTTTGGATCTGGCTGTTCTATGATTTCTATCTCACTATCCAAGGTGTCGTTTGAACACGAAATCACCGAAAGAAACATGCTTGTGATAATCAATAAAAAATAAATACCAGAATTAAATTTTCTATTTTCTTTTTTAAGTTGACGCTTCATTAAAATGTAATTACCCTTATTTTTTCTTGCTGATACAATCAAACAGACAACACCTAAATGCGTATTGTCCTAATTCAATAAATGTATTGCCAATTGAAAATTCGCCTATCCTGTACTGTTATGGTTCTTGTCTGAAGAAATTAAATAGGATTCAAAAGTTAAGGTCAATTAATACAACTACTTCTTTTTGATAAGAATCACCCAATCTTTTTCGGGGTGATTTGGCGGGTTGCCTAGATGAACTTCACCTGTTGCTTTAACAAACGAAATAGAACCTTTATGTAAATCTCCACCCTTTCTTGGATCGTACCAACTTATTTCAAAAACGTTGTTAGATTCTCCTAAATTGAGTATCATCTGGTCTGCACCAGATTCTGTATAAACAGCATATACCTGATCTTTTTTGGCAAGACAATACGATATGCTGTCTGTCGTAAGGCTATCGTTAGGTTCCATTTCCCAAAACGGGATATAGGATTCAAAAAAATGTAACGCATACTTATTTTGATCCCAAAACAAATCGCGACTTCTAAAATCTTGGCAGGTCAAGTCTGAGTTTGGACTCGCATACCCAAAATACCACTCAACACCAAATCCGCCAGCCATTAGGGTACCCCACATGGCTCTGCTTCGTGCAAAGTTATGCTCTGGATCCTCGTCGTCGGGCAAGAGTGCTATGTTTGCTTTTCCAGGTTCGTCAACCGCTATTGCCCAGTTGCGCCCTGTTGCCATGGCGTTACTTCTCCATTTTAACACCCTGTTGTGTACATCAGTAAACTCGGGATGGCTTAATTGTAGGGATGCTCCCGTTAGTAGCGATTGATCGCCAATGAGCTCTTGATACCTGTCATCTTTATTTGGAAAAGTATGAATAACCAAATGACTGTTGTAGGCATCCAAATTCGAAACATACTCAGCCACTTTTTTTACTTCAGAAATAGGCTGATTGTTTTCTTCGCCCAAATTCCAATTCATTGCCAAATGATGCCCAAACCTAGCTATAAGTTCTCTGTAATACAGTTTTCCTTCTACTCCAAAAACCCCCTTGTCCATCAAATGATCTGTTTCGGTTTCATGGGTTTTAAAATGAAGAAACATACCCTTGGTTTCGGCATATTCAAAAACACGCTCCCATTGGTCTAGCTTAGAAACATCAAATCTTTTTTTGTGAAACATACTGTCCCAAGCATGTATATTCTTTTTATTGCTTGCGTAGGTTTCATAAACGTCAACGGGGACTTTTAAAAGATGTGGAAAAACATTCCTGTCGTCGCCATCCACATTAAAGGTTAAAAAAGAAAATACGTTTAATTTTTCGCTTGCCAAATAATTGATTGCGCCTAGCAAATTTTTCCCCTTATCACCTTGCCACAAAAACGGTTCTGCAACAGGCTCAAAATCTTGCTGATGTGGCTGCCATTCTTTTAGTAATCCCAGTGCATTTGTAGGAGCATCAAAGTCGGCGTATGCTAACAAATTTTCAGGAGCATCAACACCCAGTTTAATAAAATAGTTTTGACTTTCGGCAAAACGCAAATAGGTTTCCCCCACATAGCGCAACTTCCCTTTTGCTCTGTTGTCAATACCAATTTTGTCGGTATCGGCAATGCGAAACGATCCGCTTTTCCCATCCATAAAACCGGCACTCTGTGCTAGTGTTGTATTTTCTGAAACCGCAACATTGGCCCCCTTTTTAAAAGAAACCGAGTAATTCCATACACCCACTGCATCAGGAACAAACCGAACCTGCCAAATATTACCCCCTGTACTGCTTGTTTCGGCAGCATTGCCATCGGCAGCAAAAAAACCAGGAACCGTGTAGGTTTTATCTCCGTTTGTAAACGTAACATCTAGACTATAGTTTAGAAAAGGGTTAAAATCATCTAACTCACTTGCTTGAGGACCTTCAAAAGATATCGTTATTCGATGCCATTTTTTTAACTCCCCATCAATAATGGGTTTATTCAATGGACTACACGAAAAATGCAATATCATCAATAAAACAATAGTTTTACTCAAAAAGTTTTGAAGCATTTTCACCCTAACTTTTTTTATCATCATTTTTTTAATTAATCATTATTTTCTTTGTTAGTCTGCCTTCAATATTCGAAATTTCAAGAAAATAGATGCCTTTTTTTACCTGTAAAAAATCCAATGTATTATTGAGTAAAAACCCACTAGCAATTGTTATTCCATTCATATCTACAAGTCTAAATGTAGCTTGTTGTATTGTGGTATGAATGTTAAATATTCCCTTACTCGGGTTTGGAAAAACAACAGCGCTTTTTTGTTCAACGAAATCTTTACTTAAAGAAGAAATTAGATGAAATTCCAGTTTGTCTGGTTCGCTTGATAGTGATCTTTTTTGGGTCAGCTTAACTACATTACTTCCTTGATTCAATACTACATTGGAAAGCCTTGTTTCACCATAAACTGCCCAATCGTAAGTTCTAGTAATCAAAACATTACTGTAAAGCTGCCCATTGATTTCAATATCCATAATGGAGTCATCTCTGTTCCTATTGGCTGCAACAAGAACAAAATCATACGTTCCTGCAATAGTAGGTTCAAAAACATATTCCAACCATTGACTAGCACTGAAAGAATCAATGTATTCTCCTGCAGAAGCTGTGCTATTTGTGCCAACAATAATATCAGAAGAAGCAGTAGTATAATCTTCTGCTTCAAGTATTATTTTAGCAGTATCATCAGCAGATTGATCAAGTTCAGAAAGTGTAAATATTTTAAGATACAACGGACGAGCATCTCCGGAAACCTGCTCCATTAAGTACACGTACAGTTTATTTCCATCAACAAAAGCATCAAAATGAGCATAAGTTGATGCACTTGTTTCACTTAAAACAACTTTCCAATCGCTCCTGTCGTCTAAAGTCGTTTTAATGTTTACTTTTCCGCCCAACAATTCCACCATAAAGACATGGTTTTTGTAACTGTAAAGTTCTCCTCTAACTTCCGGATTTGGTATGAGCGTACCTTGAGCACTAGAAAATGTATTTGTATTTGACGTTTTAAAATAATGCACATTTTTACCATCAACTCTAGTTACAAAATGAACAGCTTCGTTTTCGGTAACGGTCCACGCGGGATCGTTAGACGTTCTTGGTAAAAGTGCGGTTCCGTAATCATCTGAGGGCTCTCCAACCTTGACGGGGTCTAAAGATGCATTTACATTATTTCTAATCGGCAATGAAATACCTGCTCCAAAAGCGTCAAACCATTGACTGCTTTGATTGGTAGGAATGGTATTCGTGTAGGCAAAATACAAACCGCTATTTAGCATAAATCCGTTACTCGTTGTCTCATTATTATTGGTAGCATATCGAATCGAAAAACCGGCATAAAACCTACCATTTAAAAAACGTTCGCCGCCATACAAGCTGTTTGTGTTAGGCGATGCCAATGTTCCCTCTTGAAAAATCCAATTGTTTGTCCACGAAGTTCCATTGTAATGCGCCATAAAGATGTCTCCATTTCCAGAGCCCCCAATTCTGAACCTCGCTATTAGGCTTCCGTCTGTTGCTCTATGTATCATGGGGTAGGTTACACGATCATAATTTCCGCCTTGCTTGAGGTAGTTTTGCTTTGGTTTAAAAATAGCAAGTGTGAATTCTGCATCAGGAACAAATGCTTTGTTAGTATACGAAACAGAGTAATTAAAGAAATCGTTTGGTAAATTTGATTCCCTATAGGCATGCATGTCGTAAAGCAAATGAATGGTACCGTCTATAGTACTTACCCCAATAGCAGCCGTATTATGCGAATCCCCCATATTGGGGTTAGTACCACCGATACCTACATGTTGATGTGGAAATTCTATGGTTACCCAATTTGAATTCGGAACATTGAGGTTCTTTCTTGAAAGCATAAGATTTCGCTTCTCCACACCGCCCTTATACCATGTAACAAAAACATATCCATTGACAACATCTATACAATCGCCGTGTGGCGTAATTCGTGGCGAAAAACGATAATTGACATTTTTCTCCCCCTCATAATACAACCCGTCTACAGCAACTTGTGAAGTAGCATCTAGTGTTACCTGAAGTGAATTCTCTTGTGCCCAAATAAAGTGTATGGACACAAAAAAGCTGCACAAAAAAACACTTTTTCTTATGCAGCTCCCAAGGATTTGATTTATGTAAATCATAAAACAAACCCCTAAAAAGAGTTGATTTTAAGTTGTATGGTATGTTTGCCTGGAGACAGGCGGACAAATTCAAAAGCAGAGGGTACTTTTTCGCCATTGTGAATCAAGTCTTTTCCTTCCAAGCCGTTGAGCGAAAATTCAGCAACCATATTCCCTGGAATTTCAATCTCATAGGTTTGCAAGCGTGCTCCGTTATAGGTGTAATTTGCTTTAATCTGTCCTCTAACAGTGGGCACCACAATAGAACTATTCTTCAATGTACTCATTTGGGGCTTAATGGTAGCAATACCAAAACCTGGTGTTTTGGGTTTAATTCCCCATAGCCCTCTTGGAATGGCGTTGGCAGGCACAGCCCCCCAAGCGTGATTCCAGTCTAAATTTACCTTGTACTTGTAGTCCCAAGCTTCGAGTGTAATGGTAGAGCCTACACGAATCATATTATACCAACTTCTTTCATCGGTGCTTGAAAGTAAGTCTAGCGCATAGTCTTCCTCACCAGCATTGTACAAGCCATCAATTAAAAATTGAGCGCCATAAACACTACATGCCAAACCTCGAGACTTCACATAATCCACCACAGATTCATAATGTTCTGGAGGTACTAATCCAAATGCCAAAGGCATCATGTTTGCGTGTAAGGAAGCATGGTCTGTTCCAATACCATCGACATAAATACCGCGCTCAGCATCAAACATTTGCTCGTTAATGGCTTTTTTGGCTTTGGCGGCTCTATATTCAAAATCTAGTGCTTCTTGGGTTTTACCTAGCATTTTAGCAAACTCAGCCATGATTTTCATGTTTTCATAGAAAAACGCATTAATCACAGTACTGTAAGGCTTAAACACAAAGCCATCGCGTTCGCCTTTGTTGCCACTTCTCATGAAATTCGCATTGGGCCAATCTACAATATCGGTAAGTGGTTTATTGTATCCCGGCTTAAAGCCAAGTTTGTACATGAATTCTTCCGTTACCTTTGTTGACGTGATTAGACCATCTTCGTTTGAAAGTTCAAATAATGTCTTGTGCTTTAAAGCTTCGTAATACCGCTCGATTAACTCTGTATTTCCAGTATACATATAATCTGCATGAATGAGCAGCGCAACGTGTTGCTGCCATTCTGTTGGCCAGGTTGGATGCTCCATAAAATATTCTATGGTGCGTCTTGCCATGGCAAACTCTCTGTCGGTGGTGTAGTGGCTCAACTGATTCAAATACGCATCTGCTTCATACGGAATTCGCTCTCTTTCCCCGTCTACGTACAAGCCATTAAAGGTTGTTGCCTTGATAGAGTACTTACATAAATCCCAAACTTGATTCAAGATGTCGTTGTTACTCTCAAAACTACTTGCTTGCTCATCCCAATATGAAAAATGTGCCAATTGCTCAAAGTTATCGGCGCGAACAGGCTCTTGGGCACCCTCAACCTCGGCATACCTAAACGGCATAAGAACAGGGAATCCATCAGGGAGTGCTATTGCCTTATTAGGAAGTGTGTTTCTTGTGTCAGGTATAATCTGAATTTGATAGTTGGTTTTCCCTGGTACTACGTCAACCGTAACCGCTTGATAACGAATGTTACTTCTTGCCGGAGGTGTTCTGTTTACACGGTCTCCATCTTTCATTTCACCTATATGCACCGTTAAGGTATGTGGTGTTTTGGCGGTGTAATTAAAATCTAATGTCGCAAAAGCAGCCTTTCCAAAGTCCATGAAATACGCATCTCCATGGTCTTTAAAAACTGCTGGCTTTATACGCTCAACAACATACTTATTCTCGGTAGAAATGATATAATTATCACTCTGACCCGTAACAAATTTTTGCGGTGCGGCATAGTCTACAAGCCTGTTCTCTTCATCCCAAATGCGAACTTTCCAGTAATATGTGACGTTAAGTTCCAAGGGCGTGCCGCCATACTCAACATCTGTGGACTGAGAAGATGCTACACGCTGGCTATCCCAAACATCCCCAATATTAGCATTGATATTTTCCAAACTTGAAGCAACTAGAATTTGATATGCCATTTGGAATTTTGAACCTACAGGAACAGTCCATCCAAACTCAGGCTGTAAGTCAAAAATAGTAACATCATCTGCAGGTTCACGAATAAGTTCTACCGTAAGGTCAGTTGGGGCAGCTCTAAACTGATCACTGTTTTTTGCAATCAACTCATCTAGTTTGTTGCGTAATTTTTCAGCAACAGCCCTGTATTTTCGTTTATGAATAAGATTATTTACCTCGCTCGGATCGTTTTTGAGGTTATATAACTCTTCAATTTTTTTGTTATTCACATATCTGAAATACTTCCACTCTTTGGTACGTACACCTTCACTAGGTGGGATTTTATCAAAGTCCCAGATGTGTTCAATAAGTACGGTATCACGATCTATGGAAGTCGTTTCTTGATGTACAAGAGGCATCAGACTTTTTCCTTGCCATGATGCTGGGGCTTTTACGCCCGCAAGATCTGCAATGGTATGTGGAACGTCAATATTCAATACCATATCATCCACGTCTTGATGCTTGTTTGCCCGGGGATCAAAAATGATAAGCGGCACACGAATGGAATTGTCATACATCAACCATTTTCCAGCTAACTGACGCTCACCCAAAAAATAGCCGTTATCACCCATAAGAATAATCACGGTGTTTTTGTCAATTCCCTTTTCGGCTAGTTTTTCACGGATTTTTTTGATTTCTAAATCAATTCCAGATATCATTCGGTAATACCCCTTTAGACTGTGCTGGTATTTTTCGGGAGTGTCATAGCGCCATGTCCAACGAAGTCTATTAAACCCCGCTCTTACATTTTGCGGGAGCGCATCAAAAAATTTATCACGCCCTAGATTTGGATTAGGGATGGTTGTGTCAGCAAGGAGGTTATCCACCTCATCTTGCCAAAAATACTGGTCTTCTGCAGGATCGTGAGCGTGGGGCGCACTAAAACTTAGTTGCAAACAAAAAGGTTTAGTTGCATTGGCGTTTTTATCAATAAAATCCAACGCTTTTTGCCCTGTATAGCGTGTTAGGTGAACCGATTTCCCGTCAAGTTTTTTGTAGTAATACCCCATACGATCTTTAAATCTGTTATTTCGATCATAAGATTCATACTCATCATATTGTGTATCTAAATCGTCATAACGAATGCCATACTTCCCAAAAAATCCGGTATAATATCCATTTTCCTTTAATAGTCTTGGATAAGCATTGCGCATGTAGGCTTCACGAACGTTTCCGGTTTGGAAATTAAAATTATGTGTCCTTTCGTGCAATCCAGTAAAAATACTAGCCCTACTTGCAGCACAAATGGGGGTAGTGACAATGGCGGAGTTAAAATAGGTACCGCTTTGTGCCAAATCGTCCATTTGTGGAGTTTCTACAAATTCATTACCCGCATAACCAATAGCATCAAAACGTTGGTCATCAGTGAGTATAAAAATAATATTAGGTTTTTCTTCCGCGCTACTGTCTTGAGCAACAACATTAGAAGAAAGTAAACTCAAAGCTAACAACGCTACCGAACTCTTGTAACGATAAAAAAGATGCAAAGTATTGATACGCATGCTTAACAAATTAAGATATAAGTATATAAAAGTAGTTTAAAAGCACTTACAGGCTATCCTGCCCTATCCTGAAGGAAAGCTTGTTTGGGCGCTATGAAAAGGGTTAGTCCACGCGGCTAACCTATTTTTATTTTTTGGCTTTTGGTACACGAATTTTAATATTTCTAAAAGCCACCCTGTCGCCGTGATCTTGTAATAGTATTTGACCTTTTTCTAACAACCCAAAGTTTGGCCATTTTGCATACTTACTTTCCGAAACCAATTTTAAAAAGGCGTCACTACCCCGCTCATACTCAAGTACTTTTACTCCGTTCAGCCAGTGTTCTACTTTATTGTCTATAGACTTAATATAGGCAGTATTCCACTCACCAATAGCATTAATAGGTTTGATAGGATCAGCCTTTATTAAATCATACAAAGAACAAACTGTTCTACTACCTTCGTGAGAGCCCAACTTGGCATCTGCGTGTAAGGCATCATCTAGAATTTGGTACTCCAAACCAATAGAAGAACCCGGTCCTTTATTGATTTCTGTGTCCACATAGTACTTAATACCACTATTTGCGCCTGGAGTAAGTTTAAAATCCACCTGCAATTCGAAATTGCTAAATACTTCAGTAGTAACAATATCACCCCCTGCCGCAGATTCAGCACCACCAGATGCTTCAACAATAAGTTCTCCATTTTCAATAACCCAACCATTAGCCGGAAAAGTAGTAAGCTTTGCTCCACGCCATCCGTTGGTCGTTTCACCATCCCAAAGCATTTTCCAGCCTTGATTTTTCTCAAGTACCGTAAGTGCATTTTTTGTAACCAATGGTTTTAGGGGTGTTTCTGTAGCGTATTTAGCTACATCTTCAGTTATGATTCTTGCATTTCGCCACATAACCCTTTTCCCAAGGGTTTCAACTTTTTTGCCAATAGAATGTACTTGTAACCCTATAAAACCACTAGCGGTTTTATCGTCAACTAAATGTGCCGCTGGAACCCCATTAATCCATGTTTTAATGGTATCGCCTATAGCCTCGATGCGGTAATGATTCCAATCATCGGCACGATAGCTCTGTTGTGCTTCAGGGTTGTCTTCTAAAGTGTGAAGCCATTTTCTTCTCCCCTCATCATAAATACCGCCACTCCAAGCACGTTTGCTAGGATCTGTCTCCACCTGATATCCATGAACTCTACCGTTTTGATAATACGGATAGCTATTGCTTCTAATCTGTATTCCAGAATTTACGCCTTCTGTAAGAAATTCTATTTCTAAAATAAAATCATCATACATTTTGTCAGTTGTAAGGAACGTATTGGGTGTGTCTGCCTTAGTAGTACCGATAATGGTACCGTTATCGTTGACATAAGTGGCTTCACCACCTTTAGGGTTCCACCCTTCTAGAGACTTGCTGTCAAATAATTCTACCCAAGGTGCACTATCCTGTCCACTGCAGGCACTTATACTGATGGCAAGGGACATAAAAACGAATAGGTTGGTGTTTAAAATTTTCATTGGTTCTAAATTTTGGATTACGTTTTTAACAAATATAGTACTGAAAAAAATAGCGAAGGATGTCCTTCGCTATTTTAAAACAATTTATATGAAATTGAAATCTAGACTAATTCGATTAGTTAAAGCTTAGTGTAAACTGATCAAACTTTACATCACGGTTTCTAAGAACAAGGGTATCTTTAACAGCGTGAGTTTCATTGTTTACAGCGTCTGTGTATGTATAATCTAAATGGATTACATCACGCTTTTCGCCGCCCCACTCATCGCCATCTTGAACAAATTTACCTGAACCAGAAACTAAATTAAGATCACCCTCAGCACTTGAGACCACACAGGTGTCATCGGAGGTAAATATCAATTGGATATTAACATCTCCAGGACTAGAAAGGTCACCTCTTCTAATACGATTTGAATAACTAACATCTGATCTACCTGTAGTTGTAAGCGTTGTTAATTCATCTTTTTCAACATATTCAGATCTGTATGTAGAAGTAGTCACATCACCAGAAGCATTTGTCATAACATCAGCACCACGGCGTAAATATTTACCTTGATACTTATTCATGAATTTAATGCCAAAGAGTGTGTAGTCTTTTGGAACAGGGTTCCAATCAGTTTCTCTAACTTTAATTGGGTTATCTGCAAGAGGCATCCCAGAAAGGATAGAATCTATACCTTCCACATTAGTGATTTTAAGGGGAAGCACATAGTGTACATCACCAAAATCTGCAAAAGAAAGAGGATCGTCAAAAAAGGCATCCGAAAGTTGTACCGGAATACGTCCTTGAACAGATCCTGCAGGAATAGTTACTGGACTTTGTTGTTCGATAGTGTAATATGACTGTGGTAATAGCTGTACGTTAATTGTATCAACATCAGCCATGGCAAGGGTGTCAATCAATTCTGGTGCGTATTCAAAATATACCTTTCGATCTACCTGATTTTCAAAAACACCTGACATAACAACTCCAATTTCAAATCGGCCTTTGTTATCGTTATCATTGAACCCTAAGTCGTACTCACCTTGAACTATGGTTCTCGCAGGGGTTTGGTATGGAAAAAAAACAGCTGTTGAGCCAAAATCAGCAACGGTATTTTCTTGATTTTCACAAGAAATAAAACCTAAGGCTATAGCGAATAAGAATAATACTTTTATTTTCATGTTATATGTTTACTATATAGTTAAATCTAATTGTTCTACCAGCCATTATTTTGCTCCAGTTCAGAGAACTTCAAAACCTCAGCATTAGGAATAGGCATGTACGTAGCAAAAGGTTGATAGTTTCTTGATTCAACAGCAGGAAGTTCTAAATAATCCGTTCCATCGAAGAAAGAACCTTTTGCTGTTTCATTCAAAGAAGCACCCCATCGTCTGAGGTCCCAAAATCTGTGTCCTTCAAAACTAAGCTCAAGGCGACGTTCGTTTCGAATAAGCTCGCGCATAGCCTCTTTAGTAGTAATAGAAGCCAAATAGCTATCTGGTTGTGCAAGACCTGCTCGAGCTCTAATTGCACCAATAACTTCACGAGCTGTCATGCCGTTGATGGCTTGGTCAGGACCTCCAGCTTCGTTAGCAGCTTCAGCAAATATTAAGAATAATTCTGTGTAACGAAAATAAACGTCATAGTGAATTTGGTTGTTGGAAGTATTATTGTCGTTTATTTTCACGTCGGGACGTAAAAGCTTTTTCAAATAATACCCTGTAGTAGTTGAAAATTGCGCAATGGAATCAACTCTATCAATTGCACCACCTACACCCGTATTAATGGTTTTACCACCAAAAGAGGAACCATTATAAATAACAAACTCAGCTAATCTAGGATCTCTATTTGCGTAAGGGTTTTGTGCATCATAGCCGTTAGCAGCAGTTGCAGGATACCCAGAAGCCATTGGAAATGCATCGACGAAATTTTGGGTAGGATTAATATTCCCACTACCATTTAAAGAGGGTGGAAACAAATCACGTTCTACACTTGAACTTGGAGATTGAGCAGAACCTCTCCAAATCATTTCATCATCATTCGTTTGGCTGTATGATTTGTAATAATCAATACCGTTTGCTGGCAGCCCAGAAACACCTCCAATAGTGCTTAGTACTTCGCTAGCAAATGATGCCGCACTGCTGTAGTACTCTTGACTATTTAAAAAAGATGGACTTGCGGCAAATAGCGCCAAACGCGCTTTTAATGCCTTTACAATTCTACCTGAAATTCTTAAATTGTAATCAGGACCGTTAACAACAATATAATTATCGTAATCATAGTTTTGATATGTTGCATCAATACCAGTCTGATCAGCAGAATAATCTGTTGGCAACAAAGCAAGAGCCGCATCAAAGTCAGCCATAATAGCTTGAACCGTAGCTTCAAAAGACAAGCGTGGGCGGTTGAAATTCCCATCAGATTCAATATACTCTGTAATATAGGGAACTCCAAGAAGTTGTCCAGAAGTGCTTACACCCGCATGGGCTTGTAACACGTAAAAATGATGTAATGCTCTAAGCGCAAGAGCCTCACCTCTCATTCGCATATAAAACATTTCATTTATTTCGTCATTTTTAGACCAAACAATTTTACCAGCATCTAAAACTGCCAAGAACTTGTTTACCCATAAAACACTTTCATAGTTATTCCAACGGGAAGCAGGATTGTATTGCGCATTTAATTCCCCAAGCGCCATACGCTTATAGCCATTGGTGAGTTGGTTGTTAACCGCATCATCTGTAGCGGCTTCACTAAAGGAAAACTGGTCTATTAATCGTGAATACCCCTGCAACAATAAGCCTTCAGCTGAAGCTGGATCCGTATTGATAAAATCAGCGCCTAATCTGTTTTCATCGATAGGTTCTAAGAAGTCATCACAAGATGTTATGCCAGCAAAAACCGACACAATCAACATATATTTAATTACATTTTTCATTTTATCTATCTAATTTTTTGATTAATTAAAATGCTATTCTTACACCAAGTGTGTAGGTTCTAGCCAGTGGGCTGCTGCCGATATTCAACTGACGGATATCTCTATTTTCAGCAATTTCTAAAAGGTTAGTACCTTGAAGGTTTAAGCTAAAATCTTCAACACCAATGGCGTCGCACATCTCATCTGTAAAGTCAAATGTTAACTGCGCGCGATTAATTCTAAAGTAGCTATTATCGTATAGCCAGAATGTTGATGTTCTAAAGTTGTTTTGATTGTTCTGAGCAGATAATCTTGGGAATGTTGCTGTGTCAGCCGTTTGAGGCGTCCAACGCCCTAAGACTGCTTCAGAATACTTATCATTACCATTTGGAGCATAATAGTTATTAAAACTACCGCTAAGTTTATTCCCCATGCCACCAGACTGAGCTGTACCTAGAACAAATAGCGTAAAGTCTTTATACTTTAGGTTTAGATTTAGCGCATACGTCCAAGGACTAGAAGATTGACCAATAGCAACCCTATCATCTTGATCGATGATGTTATCGCCGTTTTGATCAGCATATCTAATATCACCAGGCTGTACTGCGCCAAAATTAGGAACAGGTAAGTTGCTGTTTAGAACCAAATCCCCATCAGTATTCGTAGTGAAGTCAGATGTTGAGTAGAATCCTAAATCTTCAAAGCCAAAAATAGTCGACAATTCTAAACCTGTTCTGTTTTGATAATCAAATTCATTGACCTCAGAACGAACAGAGGCTTCTGTTTGACTGTACAAAACGTTAGCTCCCAAACTTACCGTGAGGTCATTATACGATTTATTGAAATTCATTCCCAATTCAAAGCCAGTATACAGATTGGCATTGAAGTTATCATATGGTCTGAAGGCATTATAATAAGAGGGATACTGATCTTGTAAGAAAGTTAATTGTTTGTCAAGTTCAGTCTTAAAAACGTTAGCTTCTATCCAAAGTGAATTCATTAGGTAGGTTTCAACACCTAAGTTTAAATCTATACGCTCTTCAAAACCTAGGTTAGGATTTGCACCTTGCGTAACAGTTTGCTTCCGGTTAGATAAATTATCTGCCCAAGTAAAGCTAGCTCCATCTCTATAATTTTCATCATACAAATAGTATCCGTCTATACCTCTGTCAGACTTGATAATACCACCTGAAGCTTTCACTTTTAAATAATTCACAAAATTGCTGTCTTTTAAGAAATCTTCTTCACTTAAAATATAAGCCAATCCAATAGTTGGTGATAAACCTCCTCTGTTACCTTTAGCCAACTTAAGTGAGTGTGCATAAGCACCAGAAAAATCAACAAAAAGCTTTTTCTTAAAATCATAAGTTACTTGTAGACCAAGGTGTGCATCCTTATCCGTTTGTAACACACCATCACGTTTTTCAGAATTATAATATCCTAAAAAAGTAGAATTTATAGAATGATCTTTAGCAAAGGTTTTCGTATAGTTTACCAAACCATACATACCAATTCGAGATGTAAATCCAGAGGAACTAACATTTTCTGATAAATCTCTGCGGTCTTGACCAAAATCTGTTAACCCTGTAATCTTACCATCTTCCCAACTGTCAATAGCATAGGTTCTAAATTGATTGGTAATAGAAGTAGTGTATGCATCATAAAAGTCAAAACTCAAATAGGTTTTGGCAGAAAGACCTTCTGTTATTTTAGAGAGATCAAAATTTATTGCATTGTTAAACTGTGTTACACGGAAAACATTATTTTGATACCCACCAGCAATTGCAGAAGCAACTGGAGTGCTGTTAATTTGTTGCGCGGTACCTAATAAATTACCATTAAAAACATTAGCTCTTGATAATAAGGCTTCAAGATCAGGGTTGTTGCTAGTATCAATACTACTTAATGGAATTAGAGGTGCATAATTAAAGGGAATAAAAGAGGTAGCTGCACTTAAAATATTAGCTCGAGGTCCTTTAGTCGTGCTAATAACAGCAACACCATCAATACTACTCGTAATCCAGTCGTTGACCTTAAAATCAATATTACCTCTTACATTGAATCGGTTTGTCCCTGCATTAATATCTTCATTAACATTAACCCAGTTTTCACTTTGATTCCATCCAACATTCACATAGTACTGTGACGTATCACTGCCACCCGAAAACTCGGAAATCACGCTTGTTGTACTCACCGTGGGTTGTACATAATCGTACAAGTCAACATCAGGATATTGGATAGGATTTAAGCCACTTCTCGTATTTTGAATTTGATCTTGTGAAAAACCAACCACTAAAGGGTCTTGTCCATCATTCAAAAAGGCTTCGTTACGAAGCTCCATGTAGTCAGCAGCACCCAAATAATTAGGAAGTGAAATAGGAAGACTAAATCCAGAACGTACGTTTACATTCACTTCTTTTCTGTTGATTTTACCTCGCTTGGTGTTGATTACAATAACGCCATTTCTAGCTTGACTACCGTATAAGGCTACGGCGTTTGCATCTTTAAGAACTGTGATTTGTTCTACTTCCTCCATGTTCAACACATTTGGATTACGACCAAATACCCCATCAATTACAAAAAGGGCTTCTCCAATACCTCTGATATTGGATGATCCTCTTACACCAACTGTTAACCCATTAATGTAATCTCTCACAAACTGAGTGTTGTCATAGTTTAACCTGTCTTTCGTGTTAACAGAAGAAGCTGAACCAACTATGCTACGTCTATCGCTAGAGGCAACACCCATATTAATTACATCATCTTCAGAAGCAAGAAAGTCTGATTTGACAAGTGTAATACTACCTGACAATGATGACATACTAATTAGTTGTGATTCATATCCATTCTTTTGGATAACCAAAACTTGGTTATTGTTAACACTGATGTTAAATACTCCATCATCACTGGTCACAGATTGTTGACCCTCAGGAGCATAAACAGTTACACCACTTAACGGGTTTCCTTGTTCATCAACAACAGTTGATGACACTTTAGTACCTACTGATTGTGCTACTGCAATACCACTAAGACAAAACAAGGTCAGGCACACAAGAGCAAACAGTCTGTAAAGTTTATTAATCTTCATTTTATATTCTTTAGTTTTTAGTTAAAACAAATTTGTTTGTGGTTTACCAACCTGGATTTTGAGGGAAACCTTCGTAGAATTGCGTTTGATTTGGTTCGAATGGTAACCAGTAATGTTTTGGATACTCACAAACTCTCTCAACAATTGTATATTCCTTGAAGAAAGTCCAATTTTTATCAAAGTATAATCCTGTTTTTATTTTGTATTTATCCTCATGAGCAACTCCCCAACGACGAATATCCATCCATCTGTGAGCCTCATAGGAAAGCTCTACTGCTCTTTCACGTCGCAACTCATCTAAAAATTTGGTGTTATCTGCAACAATTTTTGAATGTACATGAGGAACACCAGCTCTATCTCTCAAGATATTGATTACTTGTTCTGCAGTCAAAGGAAAAGAAGCAGGTGCCGTTGTGGCGCCTTTAGAAACATGAAGTGCCTCTGCATACATAAGGTAAACATCTGTCAACCTCATATGAATACGCATCCCGTTAAATCTACTAGCAATATTATTCCCAGATTGAACATGGTATTGACCATTAATCTCAGGATAAAACTTCTTAAACATATATCCAGTTAGATTAAGTCCTCTACCGCGACGGTGTGGACCAATTTCATTATTACCATCATCATATAACTTTGCAGTTTTATGATTGTTGCTTCTTGCCTTAGATGAGATAGGATCTCTATCCGAGAAAATCCATGCGTAATAACGCGGATCGCGATTCGCAAAAGGATTACTTGGATCATAGGTGTTGGAACCATATTCTCCACTTAAATTATCTTCAATAGATAATCCATTGGCCATTCCAAAATTTTGGTAGATAAAATTGTGAGTTGCCATTTCATTTCCAGAAAGATTTTGACCAATGGGTCTTGGAACGCCAGCAACCATAAAGGCACGAGTTTGTCCTGCAGAAGAGCCTCCAGAACCAGCAAAAATCAATTCTCTTGCTTCAGGAGCTAAACCAGGCCATGTGTTAACAGGAGTTTCCCATAATACTTTTTTGTAATCCTCCATGTTTTTGGCAAGTGAGTATTCACCAGCCTGTTCCAGTTTAAGTACTTCTGCAAAAGCATCAACCGCCATAGCCGCTAATTCAGTATCATAAGAGTATGTATCTATACCAGGCGCATTATTAAATTTCATCAATGGACTTGCAGCAAAGAGTAAGTTTTTACCCTGGAATGCATACGCAGCCCCTTTGGTTACCCTACCTGCATTGTTTCCAAGAGTTCGTTGTCCGTACTCTTCATAATCCCAATTTACAGGAAGTAATTCAATAGCCTTTTTATAGTCCTCGTTAATAGACAAAGCAACTTCTTTGTATGTATCAGGTCGAGGGGTATCAATAGCTCCATCGTAAACTTTTGTGATATGAGGGAATCGACCCCAAAACTTCATAATCTCATTATGGAAGAAAGCTCTGAAAAAATACGCTTGTCCAAGAATAACATTTTTTTCATCCTGAGTTAAGCCTACCAAAAGATCCTCGTTCGCAAGTACCATATTGGCTTTGCGGATACCCGTCATACTACCCCTCCAAACTCTAGGTCTACGTCTGGCTTGAGAATCATTAGTATCCCCTTCTTTGCCTTGATGCGTATTCTTACCTAGGTAAGCATATTTTTGCGAAACCCACAAGTTTAACTGTCCTCGGTCAACCTGACCGCTAAATTGACCACTTCTGTAGGTGTCATCTCCAAACGTGTAATCTTGAAATGAGTGTCCAGAAGTACCATACTCAACTACTAAGTTATACATCTCCTCAACGAAACCTTGTGAGGATTCGAAAGTGGCAAATACATCCGTAATATCTATTTCAGCTTCAGGAGCTATATCTAAATATTCTTCACAGCCAAACATAAAAGTTAGGCCAACAAATAGAACTAGTTTTTTTATTTTAAAATTCTTCATCACTTTATTTTTTAAAAATCTAAATTAAATCCGAAGTTAACTCGTGCCATAGTAGGATAATCACCTCTAAAGCTAGAGTCTTGCGTTTGACTACTGTTAAATTCTCTGTCATCTGGTAAATCTGTCCATAAGAATAAGTTGTTACCATTTGCAAAAAGATTCAATCCTTTAACACCAAGTTTTTCACAAGTTTTATTAGGAACTCTATAGCTCAATGCAACAGATCTCAACCTTGTTAAAGAACCATCAAAGAAATTAGATCTCGGATCAGTAGCTCCTTGTCCAAAATTGAAGGTTGGCTGTGTTCTGACAGCTGTTGGGTTATCTTTAGACCAATAATTTAACTCATGTACAAAGAATGTATCGATTTGATTTGAAAACGTTCTACTACTGTACGATCTATTGGTGTTCTGAGTACCGTAGAGCTGAACAGAAAATTTCCATCCTTTGTATTTAGCGCCAACCGTAGCAGCCCAAGTTCTTTGTGGGCGTGTTGGGAAACCATAGGGGACATTGTCAAAAGCACTGTTATAAACACCATCACCATTATAATCAATTAGGTTATAATATCCAGTACGGATAAAACTTTGACCGTCAACTCTTGGTGTTGAGCTGTATAAATCATCTAAACTACCCATAATCTCACCAGGGATAGCCGATCTAGGTTGTCCAATAGAATATCCCGCTCTTTTCTGATAAAATGGCGTTAGCTCTGGATCTTCTCTGTCAATTGTCAAATCTTGAGCATGAGTAAAATTGACGTTTGTAAAAATATTTAATCCATTTCCAAAAGTATGGTTTGCACCTAAAACAATTTCAAAACCACGAACCTCCACTTGACCTCTGTTAAAAGCAGGAGGACTGGCACCAAACCATTCTGGTACTGCGCGTTGGCTACTTGGAATTAAAATATCGTTACGATCCTCTCCGTAGAAGTCTAACTCTGCAGTAATTGCGTTGTCAAATAACCCTAATTCTACACCAAAGTTATACTTAACCGCTGTTTCCCACTGAAGTGCAGCGTTTCCAACATTGGCCTCAGTATAAAAGACATAAGGAGAGCGTGTGTTGGATGCTCCATTGTTGATGAAAGCTCCGCCTCCAATACTCCACGTTTTTTGGTATTCAAATCTAGCTCCTCCGCTGTCGTCACCAATCAAACCATAAGAACCACGTAATTTCAAGTTATTCAACCAATCAACATTTTCCATAAATGACTCGTTTGTAACAGTCCAACCTGCTGCAACTGCAGGGAATAGTTCAAAACGATAGCCTGGTCCGTATTTTTCAGAGCCGTTATAAGCCCCACTAACATCTAGGAAATACCTTTTGTCATAATCATAAGTTACCCTACTTACCCAATCTTCGCGATATCTAAGGAAACCATTACCTGTACCTGTCTCTCTACGTCTTACCAAAACCAACCCTGTAACAGAATGTTTGTCAGCAAAGGTACTGTTGTAGTTAATAGAGAAATCATAAAGCAGATTTCGACCAATGGTACCGTCTTGGATATTTGCAGTACCTAGTGTCCATTGATAGGGTACGAAATCAAAATCATTAACGCCGTTTGGCGATTCAATTCGCTCTACAAAATCACCGTTATAAACACGATATCTTACGTTTTCTTGTGCATCGCCTCCTGGATCGTTCAGAGATTGACGGCTAACAGACCTATTGTCTAATGAAAAACGTCCTTGGAAAGAAAGACCTTTAGTAACAAAATCTAATTTTTGTTTTAATATAAAGTCTGTATTGATATTAAACGTATTTAATGTAGTATACCCTGTGTTCGTTAAAGTAACAAGAGGGTTTGTATTTGCAAAAATATCAGCATCATCCCTACCAAAAGCCCCATCAGGGAAAACGGGTATATATGCATTGGGAGCAAGCTCATAAATTGCATTTGTAACTAAGTTTAGGTTACCGGGAGTGTTCTGAATACCATAGAACCCACCAAGATTTACAGAGAACTCTGTTGTCTTAGTGATATCAAAATCAATGTTACTACGGAAATTAAATCTGTCATAACTAAATTCACTTTCGTAGCCTTTACCGTTATCATAAGCAGTACCATTGAAAATATCGGAAACTGTTTGATATGATAAGCTACCAAAATATTTTGAGTTGTCACCACCTCCGCGCACAGATAAATTGACACGGTGATCTAAAGCCATATCTTTAAGAAGTACATCACTCCAATTTACATTCGGATAGATATAAGACTCTTCCTCGTTTGCAGGGTTGATAAACTTGTCTGCGATAGCTACAGGTCGGTATAATGTCCATGATTCTTCGCTGTGGGGTAGCTCGCGCATAATGGATGAGTTCGCCTCCATAATCGCATCATAAACACCTAACTTTTCTGGCAATTTAGAAACGAATTTAGAAGTAGAATTGACTTGTAAAGACAATTGTGCCTTACCCTTTTGTCCTCGTTTGGTAGTAATTAGGATAACACCATTTGCCCCCTGAACACCAAAAACCGCAGTAGCAGAGGCATCCTTAAGCACAGAAATATTTTCAATATCATTAAAATCGATATTGTCAATATCCCTAGGCGCACCATCTACAAGGATAAGTGGCTGTCCAGAACCATTCCATGAAGCCTGTCCTCGGATATAAAGTTGCATATCGTTTCTTCCAGGAACACCACTACCATTGATTGCAATAACACCAGGCAAGTTCCCCTGAAGTGCTTCCTCAACATTAGTGATACCTGCATTTAATTCCTGTAAATCTTGACCTTTTATTTGCGAAATCGAACCTACAACGCTTTCTTTCTTTTGAGTACCATAACCCACAAGAATAACTTCATCCAAACTTTCAACAAATTCTTGTAAGACAACATTTATAGTTGCTTGACCATTAACAGGTCGTGTAGTTGTTTCGAATCCTATAAATGTAAACTCAAGTGTTGCATCAGACG
>Ga0209654_1000508_pt1 | contig 37465 bp, 42 predicted proteins | sample SaaInl1SG_22_DNA_FD_184646 | JGI IMG/M metagenome (GOLD analysis project Ga0209654, IMG submission 184646) | Marine microbial communities from expanding oxygen minimum zones in the Saanich Inlet - ESP_161SG_22_DNA (SPAdes) (version 2) | ecosystem: Environmental > Aquatic > Marine > Intertidal... | reverse complement strand
GCCTTTTTCTTAGCTGCTTCTTCTGCTGCTCTTTCTTCGTCTGTTAATCCTGCAAGTCTTTCTTTTTCAGCCTGTTCAGCCTCTGCCTTTTTCTTAGCTTCTTCTTCTTCTGCCTTTTTCTTAGCTTCTTCTTCAGCCGCTGCCTTTTTCTTAGCTTCTTCTTCTGCTGCTCTTTCTTCGTCTGTTAATCCTGCAACTCTTTCTTTTTCAGCCTGTTCAGCCTCTGCCTTTTTCTTAGCTTCTTCTTCTGCTGCCTTTTTCTTAGCTTCTTCTTCAGGAGTTCCTTCTCCTTCTCCTTCAGCTTTCTTGTCTGTGCCAGTATCAGTTCCGTCTTTCTTAGCTTTTTCATCAGCTAACCTTTTCTTTTCAGCCTCAATAGCCTCTCCGTTTTTATCTTCTAAGTCGTTAATTGCAGATTCTTCTTCTTTAGCTCTTTGGGCAAGCTCCTTCATTTTTGTTTTCAAATCAGCTTTTTTCTTTGGATCATCTTCCATACCAGTAGTTCTTTTGATGACTTCAAGTTGACCTTTGATTTTTTCTTTAGAAAGCTTTCTGTCGACAATATCTCCTTTTCCGCTAAATTTATCGTCAACCATCTTTTGAAGTTCAGTTGCTTGTAATTTTACCTTAGGTAATTTGTCATTAAGTGCCTTCTTTTTATCACCTTCTGCTTTATCTGCAGCAAACTCTAAATCTGCAGCATTCATCTTAATTTTATTAACCTTCTGCTGTGATTTAGCAGCTTTCATACTTGTGATCCATGATTTAATAAAATCTCCAGCACCCTCTTCGACTTGATTGTGATCTTCGATTTCTGAAAGTTCTTCAGTTAATTCAGTTGCAAGTGTTTCTAGTGAGTTAATAATAGTGTTGACATCTGTTGTGATGTCAGTTTTTACAACAGGCTGAGCCACTTCGTTGGCCTCTTTCAGCCATGTGTTAAATGTCTTAATGTTCATAATTATTTGTTATTTTGTTTATATTAATATATTCTATATATCTTTAAAAAAACGGCATAAAAAAAGGGAACTAAATTAATAGTTCCCTTTAATATTATAAACTCTCGTTTACTGTGTTCTAATCTTAATTTAAACTAAGTTAAGGATAGAATCCCAGTCTCCTTTAACTTCGAAAGTTACGTATTGAGTTTCTGGGTGGAATCCAGCGTCTACTAATGCAAATCTAGATTTAACAGCTACTTTAGGAGCCATAGTTCCTTCAGCAATTGTTTGTACAGATTCAGCCATTAAGTAAGGCATGAATACAACACCAGGTCCGTTTCCGTCTCCTTTTCTACCAACAGTAATGTTGTGGTCGCCCCAAGCTAATGTAGGGTCAGTGTAAACATTAATTCCAGCTACAGATCCTAATGGGTAAATTGCTCCTGCAGCTTGTGCAAAAGTGTTTGCCATTGGGTTTGCAACGAAACCAGAGATTGATTGTAATACAGTAGCTAATTGAGCACCAACTACAGCGAAGTTACCAGCACCTCTACGACCTCTATTTGCAATGAAGTTAGCAGCAGCTAAAACTTGCGTTAAGATTTGTCTGTGTAAAGAAGGTACAGTTTCACCACCATTTGCAGCTTGTACTGTAGGTAAAGTTAAATCAAACCCAGTGTTAGATAAAGTTACGTTCTTAGAACCTAAAGATCTTAATCTTCCTAAGATGTATTGGTTGATTGATTGAGTTAATTCATTAGTTAAAACAGCTTCAACTTGAGCGACTGCGTCTACTCCGAATTGCTTTAAATCTTGAACTTGCTCTCTTGTTACAGCAGCAGCAACTTGGAAAGTTTCAGCAGCAACTGATTTAGAGAATAAAGAAAGACCCATTAATTTGTCTGGAGTTCTTTCACCTTTTTCTCTTGAGAATGGTTGAGAATATCCCTCATCGTCTGCACCGTCTCCAGCAAAACCTCTAATGTGATCTTCTAATCCTTTTACTAATTCAACTTTAACAGCTGAACTTCCACTACCAACAGCAGCTGCAGGTGTAAATAAATCAGCAACAGTTCTTGTTGAATCAGCATCTACGTAAGCTTCACCAGCAGGAAGGATTTCATAGATAGTTTCTCCATCAATTCTAGATTTGCTAGTTAATGCTTCAGCGTATACATTAGCAGCAGATGCTGTGTTAGCTTTTACAGCAGGTGCAGAAACAGTTCCTGTTACAATACCTTCTGCATCCTTTTGCTCAGTATATGCTTTTACGTATGTTGGAGTAACAGTGTTATCAATTCTACCACCTTCGTATACGAAGTCTAAGTAAGATAATAATCCCATTGGTCCAGCCATAGGTACTACAGGTACTAAATCAAGTCCGATAGTTTGTGCAGCAACTTGCATTGCTAAAGGTAATAATGAAGGTGACTTATCTCCAGAACCGTTAACAGAAGAAACTCCGTTTGTGATGTTTTGAGGTAAAGTTGTAGCTCCCATACCTGCTAGATTCATTGAAGGATCTAAAGACATGAATGAAGCATCTTCATAAAGTTTGTGGTTGTGACAGTAAGTCGACATCCATGCTAATTTCTCAGCATCATTGATACCAGTCGCAGACTCGATAATCGGAGCCCATGTTGATCTGATTTCAGATTCGTTAATTAAATTTGCCATTTTGTTTAAAATTTATTTTTTTAATGGTTTTTATTTTCGTATTCTTACGAGTTTCGATTCTAATTCAGTTTTTTGCTTCTTAACTGATAATCGAGTGTTGTTATTGTTAATATTACTATATATCTATATTATTTAATTGAAAAAACCATTTTTTTGATTTTTTTCAATTTTAATAAAAAGAGAAGGATGTTTAAGTCCTTCTCTTATAGATTATATATTGTTATTTTTTAAATTTTGCTGCTAATTGAGCTGCAATATCAGTAGTGTCGTATCCTACAGTAGATTTAACTTCTGTTTTAGATTCATTTAACATTTCTAACTTTTCCATTACTGAAGCAGTTTCTCTAAGATCTCTTGTTTGCCAAAAGTTTCTTACTTGATATTCAGTACTTAATTTGTGCATTTTAGACTGAGCCATGATTTGTGCTTTTTTACCTTCAGATAATTTAGTCCAAGCTTCATGATATTCAGATGGCATCATTGAAATTACAGGTGATGTAGTTTCTTGAACAGATTTAGCACCCATTAAAGAATTATTCCATAATCCCATTATTTGTCCTTCAGTTAAATAACCTCTTCCTTCGATTGCTCCAGATACTGCTGATTTTTCTTCAGTAGATAATGCATTGAATTCATTTCTCTTTGATTCAGAAATAAACTTAAAGAATGCTGGATTAGAATTTGCTTTAACTTTAGAGCTTTCAATTAGGGCTTCTAATTTAGAAGTAATTGAATTTCTATAAGCTTCCATTGCATCTTCTTCGATTTCTTCGCCTTCAGCATCTCCTTCGCCTTCAAGCTCATCTTCTAATTCTTCTCCTTTATCATCATCAATACCACCTTTTACGTATTTAGTATCGTCAGCATCTTTAGATGGTTCAGTTACGTCTTCAGTTTCATCTTCTAACTCTTCAGCAGGAACTCCAGCTTCGTCTTCTTCAATAGCTTCTTCAGCTTCTTCTTCAACTTCTTCAGCTTCTTCGATTTCTTCACCTTCAGCATCTCCTTCGCCTTCAAGCTCATCTTCTAATTCTTCTCCTTTGTCGTCTTCAATAGAACCATGCTTAAGTTTGTTTCCTTCTGCATCTTCAGAATCTACAGTTACGTCAGTAGAATCGTCTTCATCTTCGATTTCTTCGATTTCTTTACCAGCTTCGTCTCCTTCTTCTTCTAATAATAAGTTAGAGTTTACTGTTTCTGCAACGTATTCAGCGTATTCAGTAACTTTTTCTAGGTTCTCTCTTAAATATTCGATGTACTTAGTCATGTTTTCATGAGTAGTAGCACCTTCATTATAAGATTCTGCTAAATAGTTTGTGTAACTTTTAATTTGATCAACTCCTTCAGCGATATGCTCAGAATATTGAATAGAATTGTCTAACGTTTCCGCTAGTTTTTCAGAATAAGATATTGATTGATCTGTTTTTTCTGCAACATGTTCTGAATACTGGATTGATTGATCTAGTTTTTCAGCTAAATAATCTGTGTATTCTTTTAATGATGTTAGTTGAGATTCAGTTGACTCAGCGTCTTTTGAAGAATTCATTACCTCTTTGATGGTTTTAATTTCTTCTGAAAGATATTGAGAGTACTTGTTAAAATCTTCAACAGTAATAAATTTTGACTCTGCCATTTTTGTTTCTTTTTTATTTTCTGTGGTTAATGTTTCATTAGTATTATTTATCTCATAAATAAAGAGGTTGTCTTCGTTAACATATCCATAAGATTCGTTAACTCTTTTAAGCTCTGCATTTTCAAATCCAGGATCAGCAACTAAATCATACGTGAATAATTGTTTGATTTTTACAGTTCCATTAGATTCAACAGCTCCAGCTGCTCTACTTGATATTTGTAAAGGAACTCCTGCATCGACTAAAGCCTTTGCCTGTCTTCCAGCTTCTGTATCTAATAGTCTGATACGACCTTTTACCTGTTTGGTATCTTTGTCATATGTTAATTCCTCAATCATGTGTGATACATTTTTAAGAGATACATCAAAATTAGCAGGGTGATCTAATTCACCAAGTAGTTTTGAAGCTTTGATTTTTTCTTGAAGAGATTCAATTTGAGGAAGATATTCGTCTTCTGTGTAAATTCTATTGTTCTTGTTCTTTTTGTCGATTTCTCCAAAAATACCTTCAAGAATGTAAATTCCACCATCCTGCTTAAATTCTAACTCAGTAGTTGATCTTTCGAGGATCAGTAAATTATTAATCATATTATATTATTTTATTTATATTGTATTATATATCAAAATGAAATTTTGTAATTTCTTAAAAATTTAAAAAAATTAAATATCCGCAAATGGATCTTCTTCATCTGATCCGCCTTCAGCTTCTTCTTCAGCTTCTTCAGCTTCAACTTCTTCAGCGTTCTTTTCTTCAGTGTATTCTAAATATGCCTTTAATAGGGTTGACATATCTTCATCGGTGAATTCGCCGTTACCATACTCGTCATAGAAATATTGCTTAAATTCTTTTTCAGTTTTGCTGTTTATAGCAACTCCAAGAATTTCTGTAGATTTAATTTCAACACCACTATCTAATGTAATATCATCGATTACTACCTTTGAGTCTTCTCCAGCTGAAATGGCATCTTCTTTCAAAGATTTCTTTTTTAAGTCTGAAGAAAATTCTTCAAATGTTTTAATAGTTTTCATTATATTAATTTATTTTTATAGATTATATATCTGTTACATTCCCATGTCCATCGGGTCAACTTCAGGTTCTTCAGCATCTTTTGCTGCTTCTCTTTGTTTGTAAGCTTCATTTGCAGCTTTATCGTCTGGACTTAATTTTAAGTATCTATCAACTAGGAATTCCATATTAAAGTATGGCATCTCTTCCATCGTTATTGGATCGGTTTTCATTAATGAATCTTGCATAGTTCCAATAAAGTCTAATCTCTTCTCCATTATCTCCATAGTCTTTAATTCAGCGAACATATTTTCTTCGTGGAATTGTAGTGCTATTTGAGTTTTAAACCCTGCATCATCTTTAAATTCAGGGTATTTTAAACACATTTGAATCCATAATGGTTTAACCAGCACTTCTTGGAATGATGATCGAAGTCTCTTAATAAACTTAGAGAACTTAATTTCATCTCTAATCATACCATCGGCTGCTAGGTTAAAGTCTCCTCCACCATCTTCATACATGAATCTATTATATGGTATTTTAGAAACTTGCTTTAATTTATCAGTAAAGTATTTAAGTGCTTCGGTATCGTTAATGTCCGGTCCTTCACCACCTAATGTTTCAATCTCTGGTGTCTCCCCGTCCTTACTAGGTAACCAATATTCTTTATTAAATTGTAACATTGGTTTACCATTGGTTGTCAGATTTGCACTGTCCCAATCAAAATCTACAATCTCTTTATAGTTATTCATTAATTGCGCAAGTGATTGTTTTGCTCTTGTTTTAGATTTACCACCAACTGGGATAATGAACTTCATTCTATAAGATGAGTTTGTAACAGCCCAAATAACTCTGGTATGTTCCATAATTCTCATCAAGTTAAATGCTCTTACAAGTCTTTCTAAATATGAAACTCTAGAAGCTGTTGTAATTGAAGAGTATGAGATGTATATAATTTGAGAATCATATAGTTTTCTCTCTTTCATTGGATCATCTTTAAATTGGATCCATACTTTTTTACCATCTTCGTGGTTATATCCTGGTACTAATGTAATAGGGTCAATTTCTTTAAAACCTATAATTTCAGTTTGCTCTGGATTGTATATGATTTCAAATGATAAGTAACCATCAATTAACCATTTTCTAAAGAAGTACCATGCTGATTGATCTTGGTTAAATCCAAAGTATTGGTAAATTTCTCTATATGATTTATTAAGATACTTTTGAACCTCATCTGAGATTTCCATACCAACTATTTCTGGATTGGCGAAAAAGTTTTTATTGTCAAATACAATTGACTCATCGCAAAGAATATCTAAAATATCTTCAATTTCATCATGTTGCGAGAATTTTCTAAGCTCATCTCTTTTTGCTTGATACTGCTGATCAAAGAACGGTACGTTTTTACGCATATTCGTGTCAGCCATTGAAAGGGCTGCGAATGCACCATACATATCATCACTGTCTAATCCTAGTGGGTTCATTTGGCCGTAACCAAATTGATCCTCTACTGGACCGATTGCCTGTGATTGTCTAAGTACTAAATCATCATAGTACATTCCAAAAGACGATAATTTTTTAAGTGAATCGCTTAATGTGAATGTTCTTTTTCCAGTACTTAATGGACCATTTCTATCTACAAATCCTGCCATTATATTATTATATTAATTTTAGTTATATATCCTTTTTATAAGCTATCTTTAAATAGCCTTATTAATTGCTGTTCGTTTAGACCTTCTAAATCCATAAAATCGCATAAAGCAATATCTGCCCATTTTTCATATGAGACAACTGCTTTATCGGTTATTAGTTCAGGTCTATATTGTCTAATTGCAAATCCATATCCTTCAGAATCTAAAAACGCTTTCATACCATCATATGTTATTCTTAATGGATTTTGTCTAATTGCATTGTTTTTTCCTTTGCCGGCTGAGGTTGATTTTATTTGACCCGATACTCGTTCATATAAAGAATCTAGTAAATTCTCTTTAAATTCAGTTGGTAATAAATTTAAGTTTACTCCAAGATCTGTTAATCCTCTTTGCTCTATTGCTAAAACAACCGGGTTTTTATCCCACCATGGTAAATTTTCAGTTATTGGTGAATCATATCTGAATACATATATTTTACCAGCATCAAATCTAGTTCTAATCGAAGCTACATCTTTTTTCTTTTTACTTTTAAGAGATTCTTCAAACCATTTCTCAGCAGTCTGTATCGCTTTAGCTCTACCACCTGCTTTTTCTAATTTCTTTATCTGCGATTTAATGTAACCCATTCTTAATAGTGTCTTCAGTTAAAACTATAAACTTCCAGCCTCTTCCTTCTGAAAAGGTTTTTGCTGCATTATATTTATCCATATTTTTAACGTATTGCTCCGCTAAAAACTTATATGATTTTATAGCCTTTGCTGAATTCTTAGTTGGTGGTTTTGGTTTTGTTATTTGATCCTTTGGTTTTATTTCTACTAAATACTCTTCAAGTGAACCATCTTGCTTTACTTGTTTAAAATAAAAGTCTGGATAATATTTGTGGCTTTTTTCAGACTGTCTAGACCAATATGGTATTTCAACAGGTTCGCTTGACCAATTTATTACTTTGTCGTTAGAATCGCACCAAATACAAAATTTATATTCCCAAGAGCTTCTATAAATTATTGGCTGAGGTCCTATATATTTTTCTGGATTATTAGGATTAAAATATCCTTGTTTAAACCCTGATTTTTTTGTTGGGCGATTATTTTTTATTGACATTATAACGAGTATATTCCATTGCTATCATCTCCACCTGAAGAATCAATTGAAATAGTTCCTTTATATTTCTGTGGATGTATTTTGTTCCATCCTTTAGCATATCCTCTTTTTGCTATTTCAGTAAAATATGCGAATGCATTTGGATATACTGGATTAAAGTTCTTCCAGTATTTTAATAAATCTAATATTGCGAATGCCAGGCAATCTTGTCTGTCATCGTCGTTTACATATGTCATTCTATTAATTGCTCTTTCAGCAAGAAGAATTAACATTTTTTCAGCGACTGGAGTTAGTTTTCCAAGCTCTTTAGATTCAGACATTGCTGCATGTAGATCTTTATTGTTTAAGTAATTTTTCTTTTTAGCCACTATATTTATGTTTTGTTTATAGTATATTATATAAGAAACTTTGGTTTTGTTTAACCGGTATTTATAAATAGAAAAAGGGACGATTAACGTCCCTTCTTAGTGTCTATCTATTATTAATATTAAGCTCGTATTTCGGCGATCTTGTTCTCCCAAACTGTGATTTCACCAGAGATTAAATTATCAGCTGCTTTTATTTCTTCAACTGATTTATCAGCTTCTGCTAAAAGACCTCTTTGATCTTTTAAGAAAGCAATCATTGATTCATATTTAGAAATGTTCTCTTCAACTTTAGCAAGTTCTGCGGATTGACCTTCAACTAATTCACTTAAGAATGATATTGCACTTTGTCCTGTTTTTTCGTTAACATAGTCAACTACTTGATTTGCATTGTCTGCTTTAAAGAAGTTAGAGATTCTATTTTCTGTATTTAATCTTGCAACAAATATATTTTCTTCTAATTTAAACACGTTAACTATGTTGCTATTTCCTTCGAAGGTAGCAGCAAAGTCTAGATTTACAAAGTTCTCTAAAATCGCAGGGAGAGATTCGAATAATTGGGCTTTAGGAGCCTCATTATATCTAACAGCTCCGGAATTTAGAACGTGATTTGAGAATGAATTTTCAATAACTGAATCGTTATTAGAAAACGTATTTTCTTTAAGGTTATATACAAATTTAGAAGGCCCATTAAACCATTTAATAGTTTCGTTACTGAATTCAAAAGATTCGAAAGCAATAATTGCATTCTTTAATTCTGAATTGATAGTATTTCCTTCAATTTCTTTAATTTCATTTGTGTTGTTCATTTCAAAGACTCTTCCGTTTACATAAAACTGAAAAGATTCTTCTACTTTTACAAATGGTGATAAAATGTTAGTCATCATAATTTTTATTTTTCTATTTTTAATATATATCTTTTTTAATCTCTAAGTTTGTCAGATTCATTTAATTTAATCACATCTGTTTGTTCTTTAATAGAATCCTTAACCTTAACAGTGGAATTTGAGGTTATTTCAAACATTCTATTTCCAACATGAAGTTCTTTACTGTTTCCGTATATTTTATTGCCATCTTTATCTACTCCATTTAATTTACCGTAATCTCCATTGTCGAAGTTAGGTAGGAATGTGTTTACCTCGATTGGAAATACTATTTTATATTTGTCTTTGTCTTCAAATGTAAATTCAAGTGGTCTTTCATTACCATAATCGTCTGGCATTGCATAATATGAACTTAATCTATATGTACCTTCATTTAAGTTTCCTACCTCTACATTAAAATAATTAGATTTGTATAATGTTTTAATAATTGCTTCAGTTACCTTAAATGCGTCCAATGTAGAACTGACTAGAATTTCAACATCTACACTTAAATTGATTGGTATCATTTCGAATTCTGAAACATATCCTTGCATCGCTCCATTTTCATCCATTCTTGTGTAATTACCAACGGTTCTTTTATTAACTAATTTACCAGAATCGACTGACATTGAAGTTAAATTTACTAATCCTCTTGGAATTACATCATAATTACCGTCTGCAAAACCAGCATCTGGGTAACAATTAGGTCCGGATGGAGTTACGAATAAGAATTGATCTCTTAAAAACTGATCATCTCCAGTTATTGAATAATAAAAAGGAACATCAATAATTGTTCTCGTATCATTATCCATCTGACGATAAAAGTGTAACTTGTTATTTAAATCAGCTAAAAGGCCGATAATTACATGTCTAAAGACACTATCATCTGAGTTGAATTTTAGGTTATATGATGCCATTTAAGTTCTGTGTTTTATTTCTTATTTATATATCCCTATTCTATAGCTTCAATATCAAACTTAGAAAAACCATTTTCTCTATAGATTTGTATTTTCTTGTCGAATAGTTCGTGTGGTAACACAGAGTGGTTAATTACAAAAGTGTTTATTTTACTTTCTTTAATTACCTGGCCTAATATTTTAAGAATATTATGAACACCATCAGCGTCTACTGAACTTAATAACTCATCTAAGAATAATAGGTTTAGCTGTGGGAATCTTAATTTTAATATTTTTATAATTGCAATAATGATAATAAAGTCGGCTTTCTTACGTTCACCAGTTGAAAGTGTTAACGGGTTAATTTCTTCTCCTAAATGATTAATTACACAATTGAATTTTTCATCAAATCTAATATGGAAATGTAAGTGCATTGTTTGTGTCATCGCTGCTATATTGGCATTTAGTCCAGGCAATATAGTTTTTATTGCAAGGTTCTTTACGCCATCTTCTCCTAAAACTTCTTCAACATATTCTAAAAATCCGTATTCTACAGATTTAGAATCTTTAAGAACTTCTTTTTCTTTTTCTTGAATTTGAAAGTCGCTAATGATTTGTTCGAGATGAGAAAAATCAGCAGTTCCGTTTAAAGAATCTTTAATCGCGATCAATTCATTCTTAAAACTTCTTATATTTGTGTTTAATGTAGATACCTTGTCTCTAACCGAACGATCTTTATCTCTAAGATTTGCTACTTCTTCTTTTATTTTAAGGACTTGAGATTCTGCTTCCTTCATTTTTATAGGAAGCTTTTCAATATCTTCTTTAATTATCTCTTTACGAGAATCATGAAAGTCTCCAGTCAATTCGCTCTCGCATGTAGGACATGTATTATTTTCATATAAGTCAAGTTTCTTTTGCAAAGATTCTAATTTATATTTTAAACTAGAATAATCGCTTTGCTTCTCTTGAAGATCACTTGTTAAAGTCCCAATACTTGTTGATATTTTCTGTTGAGCCTCTTCAAGTTTGATCTTATTTTCATTATACTTAACAAGAGAATCTTTTAAACTTTGAATTTTCTTTTGGTCTTTTTCAGCACTTTCTACTAATAATTGATTTAGCTTTAAATTTACTGAAACTATATTTTCGTTTAATTGATTAAGTTCTTGAGAATATATGTCTAATTCTGTCTTTAATCCCTTTCTTTCTTCTCTAATTGATTGTTGCATCTCATTAAGAATAGAGAAACCAAACATGCGGTCAATAATCTGTCTCTTGTCGCTATTAGTCATAGTTAAAAAAGACTTAAAATCATTTACGGATAATATGATAATGTTTTTGAATACATGATATGGAATTCCAAACAGTTCTTCTTCTAAATAATCTTGAACTGATTTTTTACCAGCTTTATCAAATTCTACTCCATTTAAAGTTACTTTGAAAATTCCAGGAGCTAATCCTCTTTCAATAATTATTTTTGTAGATTTGCATTCAAGTTTAATACGAACCCAAAGTTCTTTATTAATTCTATTAGGAAGATCTGCCATTCTAACTCCCTCTACTTTCCCGTAAAGAGCGAAAACTATCGCATTAGCAATAGTTGTTTTACCTTCACCGTTTTTACCTAGAGTTAAAAATAATTCAGAAGAATCATCACTAAATTCTATTTTTTGAATTTTGTTACCGTAACTTGCAAAATTCTTTAGCTCAATACTTTGGATTTTCATATTAGTCTATTTCATAGTTATATGCACAAAAGTCATGAAGTTTCCTTAGACGTGCTTTAATTTGATCTTTAACATCACTAGAGTGTCCAAGATTATCAACATACATATTACATAAATGCAATATATTGTAGTTCTTATATAGATCCTCTATTTCGTCCATGTCATACATGTCTTTATCTAAGAACGTGTCTTGTTCATATATGTTTGGATCTATTTTTCTACTAATTGATTGTACTTTATTAATTAATCTTGAAAGAGCAGATGTCGTAGCTATATTTGATGGAATATATAAATCAACATAGTTGTTTTTAATCGCATCTTTAAACTCACCCAAAGGCACATTGTACAACTGGGTTAAATAGAACTTAACAAATTTTGGTGATATAGTATTTTCAAAGAAAGTCTCTGACATGTCTTCTAAATTAACCAGATCAAATCCTTTAGTGTTATCCATATCAGATCTTGTTAATTCATATGGAGTACCAACCATTCTTAATCTACCTCTTTGTTGTCTATAATGAATATGTCCTGAGTAAACCGCATCAAATCTATCATACGTAGAAGCTTCTACACCATGGAAATTATCTACCTTTTTGTTTAATTTAATACCTCTAACCTCTGAATGACAAAATACTATATTTGAATTTGGGAATTCTGCAAGAGTTTCTTTTTCATGATCAGTGTCTCTTCTCCATGGCATCAGTAAAACTTCTTTACCTCCCCAATTAAATGTTTTTGATTCTTTATAAATCGCAACATTTGGAATCCATTTTAAAGTGTCAATTGAAGTAACTTCATTGCTCTTCTTAGCCCATATATCGTGGTTACCCGCAATAACATGTACTGGCAGTATTTTACCGAGTCTTTCAAAAAGATCTATAGCGTAATGTAAAACTCTTATATTAATACTTTGTCTATTGTCGAACGCATCGCCTACTTGTACTAATATATCTCCGTCTTGATAATTTTCAAGAAGTGTTGGAATGAATTGATTGTCATAAAAATCTTTCATCATATCCAACCATTCTAAAGAACTGGATCTAACACCAAGGTGCATGTCTCCTAAAATCCAAATTCTTTTAACTGGTTTATCAAGTGTTTCTTGATTAATCATATTAAAAAAGTCTGTTTATGTTCTTCTTTTTAAGAACGTTCGTTTTTTTATCTAGTGCTTCTATTAATTCTTCTTTAAATTTATTTCCAAGAGAAGCATAAAATTTAGTTGGATTAATGTTAAAGTAATCGCACAATTCTGAGTAGATCTCGATTATCGAGTGCTTTGCTCTCATTTCATCTGAAATATATTCGTACACTTCATTGATTTCGATTTTCTTTAATTTAATAGTTTGTTGAAACTCATCAATATTATTAAATTGATTAAATCTAGAAACAATAATTAAATTATGTATTGTGTCTCTTACAATACCTGATTCAATTTTATCTTCCTCATCTCTATTATCCATGTAGCTTGGTGCTACTTCGAATTTTAAAGTAGGGTCTAATTCGAATTCTCCGTCTTCGAATGTGTTATCGAATATTTTATCTCTTTTTGTTCTCATTATAAGCTGTGTATATTTGAATTTGATACCTCATCTGTTTCATGAAGTCTCATATAGTTATAATTGATGTCTAGTTTACACTTAACACCCTTACCTTCACCATCTCTAATTTTTAATATTTTTAACCAATATTCATTAGAGGCTCGCATCATATCATCCTGGATAATTCCAAGCATTAAATCTGCAGTATGCGAGAGACCAGCAGACTCTGCAACATCACCCATTCCAATATCACTTGAATTATAATTGTTTCTATTGATTTGAGTTGCTGTTACTATTAACCATCCGTTTCTTACTCCCATTGCTCTTAAATCTTCAGCAATTTGCTTGATCTTTAAGTACATATTTTCAGAATTTGGATTTCTATAATTTGCTAAGATGTTAATGTAATCAATAACAACGCATCCTAGTTTTATTTTTCTTTCTTCTTCTATTTGCTTTAAATACGCTTCAATATCGGGTACAGTTGCTTGTGATGTTGGAAATTGTCTAACAAATAATTGACCAGGTGGAGTTAAACCATCACCAACAGCTTCAAGCTTTCTTTTCATTAAATCTTTATTCTTAGCCTTTTGGTCATATTCATTCATTGGGATAGTTAACATATTAGCTCCGATTCTTTTTAGAACTTTATGCGCTGCCATCTCCGCTGAAACAAATGCAGTGTTAACTCCCATTTTAACAAAATTAGCAGCATCATTCGCTAAGTATATAGATTTACCAATATTTTGTTCACCAACATAAACTACTAATGAACCATCTTTATCATATCCACCGGATAATACTCTATCTAAGAATTGATACCCTGTAGAAACCTTTTCTCTTTTTTCGCTATAGTGATCTTCTGCATTAAAGAAATCAAGACCAATATCAGAATTAAATACGATTGAATTTCTATCATTAATTAAAGTTTTTACTTTAGAGATAATAGAATCTGCATTATCTGGAGTAACTTCAGTTGTTTTGATGTATTCGATTGTATCAAATAGAGTTGAATTAAAATTACTCCATTTAATCCAAGATTCTATCGTCGAAGTTAACCACTCGTCATCATATTGCGTAAGATCTGTATTGTATACGAGTTCCATTAAGGATTCTTCTACATTTCCTTTTACCTTATCACTATTAACCAACATAAGCATTTGATCTTTCGAAGGAGTTTCATGAAATTTATCATGGAACTTCTTTGCAAGCGTATTCATTATGTCAATTTCTTCTGAAGTGTAGAATCCTTTTTGAATCTTTTCTAAATATTTTGGTTTAGCAAGAGATAATTTAAAGAATAATTTTTCAAATTCTGGTCCGAATTTCATATGTTTTGTTTTATGTAGGTTATATAAGTTTTATTGGTTTAGTTTAATAAAACCTAGCCTACTCTTCACTAGAAAAGTTTCCTTGACCATAAGACCATGGCTCTTCTCCCCATAAATTAAATGCCATTGCTTTTCTTGTTCCAGTTAATACCTGATTTACCTTATGTGGAACGTGACCTGCATCAAATATTATTAATCTATTTGGTCTACATAATATAGTATCTGGCGTTTTGCCCTCTCCTTCCGTATAAACTTCTAAAGCACCTCCAGTAAAATCAGAACCTGCTGGATAATATACACACCCAATTGTTGGGCTCATTCTATTGCCAGTAGCTTGTCTGTATGCTACATCGTCGTCATAATGCATTTCTAAATAGTTTCTAAATCTACCATTTGGATCTGCCTCTTGTACTCCGGTCCAATATTCAAAACCATCGATATCATACATGTTACTTAATGGATAGTTATGTCTCCACACATATTCAATAATTCTTTTCTTAACTGAATTATGTGCATTGTCTTCATTCCACCATGCCTTCCAATAGTAATATACTCCTGGATCTTGGAAAAAAGTTTTGTCTTCTGCTATGTCTTTTAATAATTGTTCATCTTTGATGAAATCGTCGAATACTGCTATCATTGAAATGGATTTATTTTTATTGTATATGATTCTTTACCCTCTTGTTCGTTAGTTTGTTCTATTAAACCGAGTTGAATTGCCTGTTTTAATCCTGCTTCTGCGTTATCTATGTTTCCAGCAGCGTGGTAATTCATTAAAGAGTTTTTAGTAAAACTAGTTCTTGGTCTTTCTGGTCTTTTTAAAGTTTCTGTTGCGTATATATGGATAATATCGAACGCATCAGGAAACCCATCAAGTTCCTCTTGAATTCCAAGAATGTACTTAATGGGCAACTTATCTTCGTTTAATTTTCCGATGTTTAGTTCCATTATTCTGCTTTTGCGTCTTCTAACATTTCTTCAATATCTAAAGAACTAGATTCTGAATTATAGTTAAATAATGGTTTAATGTGTGTTTCGATTCTTTCTAATACTTCTCTTGTGAATACTTTTTCAGTGAAAAAATCTTTGTTAGATACTGTTTCATCTAGATGCTCACAAATCCAACCTCTTGCGCTGGCTTTAGGAACTTTCTTACCTTTTTCAATAGTACCTTTTGTAATTCCACAAATATCCCAAGTAGCGTATTGCTCTAAACCAACGTATGGATTCATACCTTCACTAAAGTTTAGGTGGAATTTAATTGGAGTTGGTTTTGCAAAACGATTCTTTGAAGGTTTCGCAGTTACAATAATACCTACTTTATCTGCTCCATCTTTTAACTGTGCCTTATTTAACATTAATACGATAGATGCTGCATATTCTGGTCCAGTTCCTCCACCTGCAATTTGCATTGGGATAAAAGATTGTGATTGATACGTATGGTTTGTAAAGATAAATGGAATCTTTAAATCAGCCAACGGTGTCATTATAATTCTAAAGATAGACTTAAGAATTTTAGAACGAGTCATATCGCTCTTTTCACTTCCACTTGCAGCATCATCAATTTCTTTTTGAGTAGCAAGGTTACCTGCAGAATCAAGAATAATCATAAGCTTTGGAATTTCTCCTCCAGATCTTTTAATTTCTTGCATTTTGTGAGTAATCGTCGTGATTGAAGTTCTAAACTCTTGAACTGTGTTAATTGGTTGATAATTTACTTTAGTAATATCGATTCCAAATTTAATCATTTGGTCTTTATCAACAGCAGCTTCTGAATCATAATAAATTATGCTATAACCCATGTTAATTGCTTCTCGTACTGAGTTTAAGGTAAGGAATGTTTTACCAGTTCCTGAAGGACCCGCAACTGAACATGATCTATTGTTTGGCCATCCTCCAAAAAGGGAGCCGCTAACACATGCATTTAAATGATAGTTTCCAGTAGGGATCCATTCAGTAACTTCTGAGAAGTTTGATTTATCCATAACAGATCCTAGTGGGTTTAAATCAGCTAGTTGTTTATTTAGGTCGTCGAATGTAAAATCTTTTTTAGCCATTGTTAAATATATTATTTTCTTTTTTTCTTAAGTCACCTAATTGGTTTAATAGATCTTTAGTTTCGGTTTGAATTGAATCCATACTATCTTGAAGTTCTTTAAGCCTATCGTGAATTTTTTTGTATTTATGAACAAATTCTTTCTGTTCAGTATTTAGTGTACTATAATCTAGTTGTTCCATCTGTTTTATTTTGTTGTACCTCGTTAATTACATCATCAATTGTTATTTGATTAGGGTCGACATATGCATCATTTACATTGTCTTCTTGTAATTTCCAAGATATTTTTCTAATAACTTCTCCTAGTTCAGAGTTATTAGGGTATTTGTTTGATAGATCTGAAATTGTCTTGTTTGTAATTTTCATAATTAAAATAATGATGTTGAATAAATTAAGTTTCTATTTAAAGTTTGTAATCCAACCGCCTTAAGCACTCTGTTTAATGGATCTATTACGCTTTTTTCAAATTGTAATTCATAATCAACTTGTGGAGCTATTTCATAAGGATGGTCACCAGGCATATAGGCGAATATCTCGCATGTACTATGTTTGCAATGGTATAATTTTAACTTTTCACCATTGCTAATCATTTTATATTTGTTCTTATATTTAGGATTTGTATTCATTAAAAAGTTATAAAAACCAGCAGCCTTCACATTTGGCGGACATTTTAAACCATATTGAAATTCTACAGTATCATCAACAATGTATTTTTGTATATTATTAGTTCTTTTATTGAAACATATATCGTCTACATTCGCTAATTTAAATTCTTTCTTACCTTGTTTTAAGTAATCAACTAACTTCTTTAATAAATCTGCTGTTGGTTTTTCAGACAAGATTAATTTAAGAGCTTCTGTTAAATGCTTTCTTGCAAGAGAAGGTGTAGAACTTTGAATAGTATCAAAACCAATTGTTTTAATCTTCTTAAGAGAAGGATATCTATCGTCTATGCCTAATTTATCTTCCCACGCTATGTTTTGCAGATATTTCTTTTTTGCTAACCAAATTCCAGAATATGCAATAGTTTCTAAATCAAAATACAAGAAATTATCAGTGTTGGTAGCTTCTGCATATTTGGTCATGCATTTAGTTATATAATCCTTAAGTCTAAAGTTATACAATTCCATTATAAATTTATCGATTGGTAGTTTTTCTCCTAACCATTCAATAGATTCATACATTTCTTCAAATTGAACATAACATGAATCCGTATCAATATAAACTACTGAGGGTCTTACAAGTTTTGTCTTTACTGATATGTTAAGATGTTCATGCACCGCAGTATCTTTTGCCCAAAACTCTTGAAAATACTTATTAAGAATTCTTTCAGAATATAAGATAGCGTTTTGTCCTTGCAGTGTAATAGATTCTGCTATGTCAATATTGAAAAAGTGAAACCACTTATTACCGAAAGCACCATAAATCGAGTTCAACATTACTTTTACCGCTTGTTCATATGCGGTATATTTTGCTGATAAAGTAGAATAATGCTCTACCAAGATTTTTATTTCGTCTTGGGTTAGAGCATCTTCTGGTTTATTTATTAGTTCTTCGATATTCATCTCTTATTCAGCAGTTTGACATGTTGCAATAGTTAATAATGTTTCAGAATCCTTAGATCTTAAAACAACTCTATTGTCCATTACGTTTGCAGAATAATCTTCTCTATCAAGTAGGTTTAAATATTTTTTGAATAACGTTACTTTACGTGGGTTTGTTCCAGCGTAATCAGGAGTTACTAACATATTGTATGTTTTTCCTTTCATTCTAACACCGTCACCGTTTGCAGCAATTGAGAATGTTTCTTCTTTGTCTAATCCGAAAAGATTACGAACTTTTGAAGTTGTAGAGTAATCCATATCGAATACATAGTTTGCCGCATCAACATTAAAGATACCTTCAATTTGAGAATCTGTAAGATCTTTATAACCTAATGAAGGCTCAGAACATGATAATGTAATTTCTAATTCGTCATTAAAGATCTTGAATTCTGTTGCAACGCAATCCTCATCATTTTCTAAGAATTCAATCTCAGCCTGTATAGAATCGCTATCAAACTGCTTAAATGCATCAGTTAAACGAGAAGCATCAAAAAATGCAATCTTTAATTCTTTGTCTGTTGTAATATTACCATCTTCAATTTGGAATACCTCTCCTAATGGAAGTCTATGGTGCTTTACAGCATCTCTTTGTGGTAAATAAGCCGAAGCTTGAACAATACCATCTTTGATTTTGAAGTAAATGAATGTATCAATTACCTTTAAACGATTAACGAAATTAATAAAATTCGTTTGATCTACTTTGTTAACGCTAATTTTCATGTTGTTTATTATATTAAATGATTTAGGTATTATAGTAGAAATACTGGTTTTGTTTCATAAAAAAACCCGAACGTTAGTTCAGGTTTAATTATTAGTTTTGGTTTTGATTATTTTATGAATTGTTCAAATAATTGTACGTGTTTCATAGTTGTTTTATTTGATTCTGCATAGCCTTCAATATCCCATTGAATTCTCTGTAATGGATCTTCTTCTCTAAAGTTCTTTTTAACCCAATCAATAAGTCCAGTTTCGTTTTTAGCATTTTGTGCCATGTCAAATGCATTTTCTGCTCCTCCATTTGATGCCATATCTTCTAACCATTGGTTATATTTCTTTTGAGTCCATTTTACTTTCTTAACAGCCTTTGCATGCGGTCCATCTCCTAATGTAGAAGTTGACGCATCATAAGAACCTGGTAAGAATACTCCTAAATAAGTACCATCTCCAAATTTAATCTCTTTTCTAAATCTTCTTAATGAATATTCTCCACTTTCAATTTGCTTTCTTTTAGATACTTCACCTTGCTTTCTACCAAGCTCGATTTTCTTTTCTTCTGCCGTTTTAGGATCTGTTTCAAAATGTAAAGATTTAACCAAGTCTGCAATACCATCAAATTTACCTTCAGTAACTACTGATTCGATTATTACTGATTCAAAATCATTAGGTAATCCTCCGTACCATCCGGACTCTTTATTACTAGGAGTTCCTTCACCATAAATACTGTCTAGAACTTTAACGTCCATTATGACTTCCCATGATTTAGTCTTAGAATCCCATCCAAAATCTTTTTTAATTGAACCTTTTTCGTCTTTAATAAACTCTTTAAAATCAAGATAATCTTGTTCTTCTTTAAATGCAAGACCAATAGTATTCTTAGCTTCAGTAACTACTTCGTGTTCTATAAATTTGTCGAATTTCATAATTTAATTTATTTTTATATTCTATATATCCAAAAATGGGGTAAGAATAGTAGCGAACTTTTTCTTACCCCTTGCCGTTAACTAAAACGGTCCTAAAATCCAACCTGGAAAACCAGATTGGCTATTTCTTATCCATCACAACTTAAACAATCATCAGTTGCTCTTGCTGCGATATCACCTCTAAGTACTGATTCAGTTCTCATGTAATATAGTGTCTTTATTCCTTGTTTATAAGCTTCTAAATGAACTTGATTGATAAACTTAGGTTCAGCTTCAGTTGGAAAAGCTAAATTTAAACTAGCAGATTGATCAATGTATTGTTGTCTTACTCCTGCTTGTTTAACTAATTCCATTTGATTAATTTCTTTAAAGGTTCTAAACACATCCTTTAATGCAATATATTTTCCTTTTTCAAGATCACTTAATTTATCTAGATCTTTAGTTTTAATCGGAGCATTATTTGATCCTTCAACAACCCAGTAATCATCCATAAAATCAAGACCTTGCACACTTCCGCCGTCTTCTAAGATTTTATCCCATGTTTGTTTTTTATCTTGCTTGATTAATTGAAGTATTTTTACTAATGTTGGATTTTTTCTAATAAAAGTTCCTTTTGCTGTTTGTTCTGTGAATACATTAGCGGCCCATGGTTCAATACCTGGAGAACTATTACCGCTTAATTTAGAATTAGAAACAGTTGGTGCAATAGCTCTTAAGTGTGTGTTACGCATTCCAGTACCAACACACCATAATGGTTCTCCATATTCTGTAGCTAAATCTCTACTTGCTCTTTCACTTTCAACTTTAATTTGAGAGAATATCTTTCTTGTTTCAAATTGTCCTGTTAAAGAATCAAAAGGAATATTCTTGTTTTGCAAATATGTGTGCCATCCTAAAACTCCTAATCCTAATGCTCGGCCTTTTTCAGCAGAACGAACAGAGTTTTCAAAACCTCTCATGTATTTTGCTCTATTAATGAATTCGGTAAGAACTCCATCTAGGAAAATTGTAGCAGTATATACTAAGTCCGTATCTTTCCACTCTTCATATTTTGCCAAGTTTAAAGAACTCAAACAACATACGAAAGAATGGTTTTCATCAGTGTGTAATGTAATTTCTGAACAAATATTAGTCATATAAACCTTTAATCCATTTTGCTTATACGCTTCTGGATTTACTCTGTTTACATTTCCTTTAAACATAATGTATGGCTCTCCAGTTGCTCTACGCTTTCTAATAACTGCTGTCCATCTTTTTCTTGCCTCTTTGTCTCCTGCTTCTATTTTTTGCATAAAACCATCTGAAACAACAACACATTGGTGTAAATTTAAACATTGTCTGTTTACATCTCCCTTTGGTTCTCTAATTTCTAACCATTCCCAGAAATCATCATGTTCTATATCTATATTAACCGATGCTGCTCCTCTTCTCACAGAACCTTGATTCGTTGCAAGAATTGTTGAATCATATACTTTCGCAAATGGTACAATCCCATCGCTTGTCCCGTTTCCAGTTATTTTAGCACCTGCTGGTCTAATTTGATTAATTCCTACACCAACTCCACCTCCATGTTTTGCAAGTAACATTAATTCTAAATTCTTGTTTCCAATATCATATATAGAATCAGCTACATCGATACCGAAACATGAAATTGGTAAACCTCTTTCAGTTCCAGTGTTTGAAAGTACGGGGCTAGCTAGGTTTAGCCATCCTTTCCAAATATAATCAAAGAACTTACTTGCCAGTTCAGGCTTATTAAGTCTTTTTGCAACAGTAGTTGAAACTCTCCAATATGCATCCTTAGGAGTTTCTCCTTCTAATAAATATCCTCCACTTACTGTTTTTACATAAATTTCTGTATTTCCCCAAATTGGAAAATCAGTTCCTATTTCCCATCCAAGAGATTCACCATGATTTTTAGTACCTTCTTCTAAAACTTTGTCTGTTTTAGGTGAGTTGTTATATTCTCTAAACATTGTTTTGTAATTTTTTAAAATAATTCGTCTTCGTCCCAGTTTTCTCCTTCTCCAGCTTTTGAATAATCTGTAGGTCTAACTGCAAAGAAATCAGTATGTGTTGTTCCTCCTGTTAAATGATAAAACCAATCTAACTCTGCTGCTTTATCTTCATCAAATTTAAAGATTGCTTCGTAACCAATTTCGTTTAGTTTTTCATTAGCTCTTTTCTTAATAAATTCTTTGAGGTCTTCTGATTTCATGTTTTCAAGATCTCCCATCTCAAACATTTTATCAATAAATTTCATCTCCATTTCAACCATTAGTTTTGCAGCTTCTTCAACTTGAGATTGCACAGAGCTTCTAAGGTCAGTATATTCTTCACACATATGATTAAATAACTGACAACCCATTTTAGAGTGAAGAGACTCATCGCGAACACTCCACTTCATTTGTTGACCGATACCCTTAAGCTTGTTTCTCATTTGAAAAGAATATAGTACAGCGAATGAAGAGTAAAGAGCAACACCTTCTCCAAATGCGCTAAATATCGCTAATGATTTAGCAACGTCTTTTCTTGCTGTTGAACTTTTAGCTAAATCTTCATGTGTGTATTCAGCTTCAGTATTCATTAAATATTCAAATCTTTCTGCGGTTGATGGCTCATGTAAGAATGCTTCAAAATCTTCAAGACCTAATGTTTCATTTAAGTATGAATAGGCAGTAGCGTGAATTGTCTCTTGAGATCCGAATAACATTGCCATGTGTTTAATCTCCCACTTCGGAAACCATTGCGTGACCATTCCAGTCCAGTAATCAGAAACAGCACATTCTGTTTGTGCAAATCCTAAAAGGATATTTCCTACTAAATTTCTTTCTGAATCTGTTAAGTTTTCATTCCAATCTTTGACATCTCCTTGCATTGAAATTTCAGTATGCAGCCAAAACGCTTGTGCTTGTTTTAACCATCCTTCTGTATAATATTCAGGATATTCAAATGGTTTGTATTCTATTCTCTCTTTGAAGATTGATTTATCGCTCATTTATCTTTTTAATTTTTTAAATTCTTTTTAGGCTAATAAAGGCCAAAATTTCTAGTGGCCTTTAAGATAAGTTATATATTAATAATATAACCAGATTCCTGTTAGTTTCAATTAAATATTATGATAATAATTTTTTTAACTTGTCTGCTTTTGTAAAATAATCGTATGATGTATTTTTGTAATTCTTACGTTGGTCATAAAGATCTCCTAATATTTTTCTAAGAATAGAATCTTCATTATTATAGACTACGCCGTTTGCACAAACAATAACATCTTTGTCTTCTCTTCTCTTTTTAATTTCAGATTTATTTACCTTTTCAATAAATGCATCTGGAGATATATTAAACTGTCTCATAACTGAAGGATATAGTGAAGCAAAATCAAAAGCTGATACCCCTTCGTAGAAACCAACAATTGGTTCTTTAACATAGGCGCCAGCATACTGACCATTCTTTTCTCCATCCTCTCTTTGTTCACTACCAATACGCATTCCTTGCTCAGCTAGTTTTCTGGCCATTAATGATTCAGTAACTGAAACTGGTGAACTTGCTTTATACAATGGCATTTTAGTAATATTTGCTAATGTTAATAAAACATCCATCGATTTTAATTTTTGATCTATATAATAAACCAACACTGAATCGACAACGTTGTAGTAGATATATTTAACAAAATTATCTCGATACAAATCTTGAAGAGATCCTGTGAACTTAATTTTATTAACATTAAGAACTTGACCTGATACATAATCTAATGCGTTAGATTCTTTAACCTTAACACTTCTATCGTACTTATCATATAATTGCATATAATCTAAGATACCGATATGAAGTGGCCTACTGTCATTACGATCAACAGATCCAGTCATTCCAATCTCATTAATATCTATTTGTAATCTTTTACATCTGTTAACGATATATTGCCAATCATAATTAATAAAATTCCATCCGGTCATCATTGCGAATTTTGGTAAGAATTTCATTAAGAATGTATATACCATATCGTATTCAGAATTAAACTTATGATACTTAAACTCCCAATCCATATCAAAATCTTTGAAATACTCATTAGTATCATCTTGAATTTTTTTAATACTCTTAGAATCCATATCTTCAAGACCTAATACAATAGCTTTATGATCTGGAGTAATTATAGAGAATGAAAGAATTCTACTTTTAGCCTCTTCAGCCTTTGGAAATCCATCAACAATTTCAGTTTCAATATCTACAAAATAAGTTTTTGGTTTGTGATCAGCAAATATTTCAACTTTATCTTTTTCTGGAAGACCATCTAAGAAATATACTAATGAAAACTTGTTGAATTGTCTTGCTCTTCCAAGTTTAACAGATCTTCCATCCCAATTCTTAAACTCAGGACTAGATTCTCGATCCTTGTCATCACAAACATACCAGTTTTGGTATTTTGGTATTGGATATTGTTTGTACGCGACATTACCTTCTTCGTTATAATACGAAATAATAATATCTTTGTCTCTTTGTTCTACGTCTAATATCATTAATAGTTATTTTTCTGACGGTTAACATTCTCTTCAGCTTTTGCGAAGTAGTAATTGTAAGCTGTTTTTGCGTCTAGTCCAATTGAGGCTGCGTAATTGATAAAGAAGTGTAGGATATCTACCCATTCCATATACAATTCTTTCTTGTCTCCTTCAGACATGTCAGAAATCTTTAATGTATTGTATTTTGCAAAGTCTTTTTTCCAGTATTTCCATACTGCATTTCCAGAACCATCTTTAATTCCGCCAAGAGCATCAGTCATTTCGTGAATTTCATCTACAACTGCATGCGTGTTAACATGCCAGAAATCCATGATTTCTCTAATTGTCATATCTTCAAAATTAAAACCATACGTTTGTTCTTGCATGTTTTTTTGATGAGACATGATGTCTTGTAAATGTGTTGTTGATTGGTCGTAAAAATCTTTTACTTCTAGATCTTTACATTCGTTATCTATGTTTGCCATTTTTTTTATTTTATAGTAGTTATATTAGAAAAGTGCGGTTTGTTCAAAATTATTATTAAAAAAATATTCCATTAATGTTTCATCAGCTCTTGCAACCTTTCTCTTATTGATTAAACTCTTGTTATCGCTTAATCTAGAGTATACTCCAAACTGACAAAGACCAACTTCACACCCATACGTTTTTAGTTCGTTTTGTTCGTGTTGGAATATTTTAGTATCTCCTACAATAACATTGTGTGTTGATTCGTGTAGGTAGATATCTCCAATTAAATCTTTATAATTTTCTCTAAACCAAATTACCCTATCACCATGTGGAATTCCGCAATCTGGTGGAAACATCATATCTAGTGTTAATCTTGCACCAGGACCTGGAACACAGAATCTTTCGTCATGATCGATGTTAATCGCAGGGTTAACTGAATTTGAAGTTGAACAGTGATATCCATAATATTGACCTACTCCTTCAATTTCTGTTAGTATATTATACATCTCTTGTAAAGAGTTAACAGCCGCCATTCTTTTAGTTATCCCTCGTGGAATAAAACTAGCAACCCATAATAATATATTGATTTTATCAGCATTTCTAGGAAGGTCTCTGGATTCTGATACGAATGAGTTAGATGCGCCATAAAGACTAGTTCTAAGTTCAGTGGTTCCATATACTCCTAACCCAATACTTAGAGCATCATCAATATTTTTTCTAATAGTCATCTCATATTCCTTGTCAACTAAAAGTCTTTCGAAATCTACAAGTGCTGTTTTTGGGTTTGGATCTCTTGTTAATATTTGGTGTATACCACGACCTCCATAAAAGTGAGAAATTATAGTATTGCAAATAATATTATCCATTGACATATTGGATAAAACTATATTCTCCATGATATATCTCATCCTGTCGTCTAACGTAATTTGAGGATGGAAATACTCAACAGTTTCTCCTAACGCTTCATCTCCTCCATTATCATAAGAATCTCTGATTCCCATTTGATAGAGTGCTCGATCGTTTACTTTATTAAAAAAGTAACCAATTCGATCGACCACTTGCATATTTACAAGTTCTCTCATTTATTTAATTTTATTTGTAGTATAAGCAATCAAACCCACCGACTTTCATAAACATAATTATTTCGTTTACTTCAGAATTTGGATATGCTTGTTCAAGTTTGTCTAAATGCTCTTGGCATTTTTCATAACCCCCATGTAATTCTAAGAATAAAACATCTGGTGAAGCTGCGATAATGTCGTCAATTAAATTATGTTCAGCACCTTCGATATCGATCTTAATAATATCAGGCTTTACTCTATTTACTATTTCTGTAAAATTAACGTTGTCTACTACTTCATATTGTTTAAACCTATTAGTTCTTTTAATAATAGAAGTAGAAGAATGATTACTCTTCGCGCTAGATTTAAAAATCTGAAGAGTTTCTTCCGTAGATTCAGAAACAGCAGCATGAATTACCTCAACGTTGTCTATTTCTCTAAAATTATAATTTACTTTTTCATAGTTTCTGGTATCACATTCGACTGCGACTACCTTTTTAGCACCGTTGTCTATTGCTATTTTGCAAAATGCACCAAGATTAGATCCTAAATCAAGACATACCTTGTTTTCATAATCAACCTTATCTGTTATATAATTCAATAAAGATTCTTTAATCATTGATTTATCAACGTCTAATTCTGCGTTTAAGAATGATGCGTATTCTTTACGCATTAAATTTAGTTGTTCTTTCTCCATTTTACTTTTTTACTAATTTTGAAACAATATGAACTACTGGTAGTTCTGGATGAGATTCTTTGATTAAGTCTAGTTGAATTGGGTCATCTTCAAAAAATCTAACTATATTTACACCTTCATCTTTTAAACGTGCAATCGTGGATGCCTTGTGGTTACCTGAGAACGTCCTAGCCTCAACAGTGTGATCACCCCTTTCAGCAAGAGTCATTGGATTAAAATAAACCTTACATTTAATTCCACGTTTTTTAAGTATATCTTTAACGTGTTTTTGTTCATCAATACATCTTCCAGTAATAATGATATCTTTTTTAGATCTTGGTGTAATTCCAATAGAAACTACTCCATCAAAATCATATGCGTATATCTCTTCTGGAACTATTCTGTACATTTTTTTTATTATGTGAAGTGGTATTGTATACATTTTTTGAGTTTAGTGAAAAAAAGAGAGCTGTTAGGCTCTCTTTTTATTTGTTAGATTTATTAGTGAGCTTTTGCTGCTATTACTAATTGCTTTCTTGTAGAATCTGTTAGACGTCTTGCAGCCAATTCAGTACACTCATAAACAGCATCAGCAAACATCATTTGGTCTGGTGGAGTTTTTTGAGTGAACGCTGAAGGACCTCTTAAGGCTCCTACAACTCCTAATTCTCTTGCTACTTTTAAGTAACGAATTGCATCAATTACAACTCCTGCAGAGTTTGGCGAATCTTGTACGCTTAATTGAGCATCTAATGTTACTGGAGCTCCTCCAAATCCTTCAAGTTCTAAACGGAAGTTTGCAACTTTATTATCTCCATAGAATGGGATATATTCAGAAGGACCTGCATGTAAGAATGAATCTTCGGTTCCAATTCCACGAATTTCGTTTTGAGCACGGATTACGTTTTCTTTAGAAATCTTCTTAGAAGCTAATCTTGAAGAATCTTCCATATTCAAGAAATCAGTGTTACCGCCTACATTTCTTTGAATGTGTGCTTTTACGTGATGACCTCTTTCAAATGCAAGTTCTTGTAGCATTTGAGAAAGAATACTTGCTCCAAATTGCGAACGCATATCATCTCCAATTAATGGAATACCTGCATCGATAAATCTCTTTTCCCAAACTGGGTTTGAAGCGATAAATACAGGAATACAGTTTACAAAAGAGATTCCAGTTTCTAGACAAATTTCAGCCCAAAATTCTGTAGTCTTTTGAGAACCTACTGGTAAATAGTTTACCAATACTTCTACATCATGCTCTTTTAATTTAGAGATAATTGAATCCTTCCACTCACGAATTTTACGTGGAGATAAAGAAGTGCGATTACCATCAGTTGTGTTTCTTAAGTTTTCATCAACTAAGAATCTGTTTGCTTCTGGATAATTATCCATATGCGCTGCATATCCATCGATAACTGGTGCTTCATATACTGGGGCAGTCGATGTAATTTCATCTACGATATCCCATGCACAGTTTGGTCTTTGCTTCAATGCATAACCTAATGTTTGATTAACCTTACGCTCATCGATTTCGAATCCAGCTACAAAGTTAATGTTTTCTGCTAAATAACCGCCGATGTCTGATTTCATCATCCCAGTTACGTTGTTTGGATTTTCAGTGTAGTATTGTACACCTTCAACTAATGATTTAGCACAGTTTCCTGTTCCAATAATTGCTACGTTAATTTTACTCATAATTTTTAAAATTTAATTTATACTAGTTATATTTGTGTTTTTAAAAAAGTTTCAAAAAAGTGAATTAATCACTCTATTTAATGCTTTATTTTTTTCGAGTGTAATAAAATCATATTGGTAATATGCTCTTGATAAGTGTACTGAACCTGGTTTTTCCATATAAGTATCCGCGAAATACTTAGGTTCTGTTGTATACCAATCAATTGGCCATTCGATTACATTCATATTATATATAGTCGAGAGATTGCTTAGCTCCTCGTTAAATATCTGCATTAATTGAGTTCTTTCACGCTGAGAACCAATAAATGGAGTTCCTTTATACCATCCAGTTTTTGGAATTCTACGATCTTCAAATTCTATTGGAAGTAATTTAACGACTGAAACCTTTTTAATATTAAGAGATTTTAAGTGTTCAAAATAATCCTTAACCAATTTCTTTACAGATTCTATTGGTTTATCTTGACGACATAAATGATGTCTAATATCTATGTTTCCAAAATATGTTATAAGATGCTCAGTTCCTTCAGGAATATAAGAATTCATTCCTTCTTTTAATACTCCAAAAAGAGTTTTACCATCATTTCTACTAATATTAGAACCTGGTTGCCATACTGAAACTGAATGAGAATCTCCAAGAACAAATGTATTCGAGTCTAATGTTAGATCTAATGTTTTAATGTCTTTACATTTTTGAGTAAGACCTTCGACATCAAGCTTAGCCCATAATTCTGAACATGATTTCATTCGACTTTGAGCAAATGCTCCAACATCTGGCATTTTTCTATTGATACAAAATACTTCACCTTGAAAGTCTAATAGTCTCTGCATTCTTCCAGCAGGTTCATCAGTTGCTCCACCAAATAGGTTATAAGATCCTGCAAATTCCATTGGAAGTGCTACAAGCCATACGTCATATTGATGAATATCACTGTTCTTATTAAGAACCTCAACATCGAATCCGATGCTTTTTAATTGGGCAGCCAATAGATATGACCATGCACTCTTATGACTAGCTTCTTTTGAACTATAAGTTGTTACTACGTCGTCAATTGCTATTTTTTTAGCAGGACACATAGTATCATCTTTAAGCAAATGAATTATATCATTAATCTTGACCATTACTCTCTTTTTCGTTGATGTAATTATCTAATCCTTGAATATAAGCTACTGCATCTAGTAGATTATCTGTTTTGTGATTATAACTTTCTCTTGAGAATTTAAGAGCGACAAGTGCTTTAAACATATGTTCTCCAGTTACCTCTAATCCAGTCATACCTTGGAAGATCATTGCTGCTCTGTCCATACCTTCGGAAAAAGGACCATAATTACGATCTGCTTCTTCGCTTCTGTTGTTTACAATTGAATTTGCTTCTTCTAAAATGTTCATATAAATTTATTTAGTAAGTATTATAGTTTATTTATCGATTTTGTTTTTTATTAGGTTTTCTAATTCTATTGATAGATCTTCAATACCTTCATTATATGCCCACTGTGTTTCATCATTAGGTTGTGCATATTTAATATTATCTGCTGCTCTTTCTAAGAGTATTAACAATTCTTCTAATTCCATATCTTATCTTTCTAGTATTACAAAGTCTCCAAATGCATCATCAAATACTTTAACAAGATGTTCGTAATCTCCGCTTTGCATTTGAATTAATAATTCTTCGTAGGGTTTTCCTAAGTTTTCTGAAAATGTTTTTGCATACGACAATAACATAAACGCGTTTCCTTCTGGTCCTGTGAGATCTATAATGATTGGATCTCCTTGATGTTTGTGCAGTTTTTTTCTAATCATAATTAATATACTTGAGTTTCTGATTTTGGAAATCTTGAGCAAGTAAAATATACTTTCATAATTCTAGTAGCCAAATCAGTTGGCAGCTTAAGCGCTAGAATTTGAATTTCATCGTATAGATATCCATCAAATAATCCAAATAGCATGTTTTCAAGACTTCTAATATCAGATGTTCTTTCGATATCTTCTCTGTATAGTTCTCTTTTAATGTCCATGATTTCAGAAAGAGTTTCTGAGTTCATTGATTCGTGTCTGTTAAATCTTGTGTAGTTCATAATGATTGTTTTAATTTGTTATAAGTAAATATAAACAAAAAAAGTGTAACAGAAAAATCTGGTACACTTTATTTTCAAAAAGTTATTAACAATTTATACTTTTTGTTCTCCAGAAAAGTATTTTTCAATAGCTGCTAACCTGTCGTCAGCGTCTACTAGCATTGTTAATGCTTCTTCAGCATTTGTGTAGAAATCTCCGGTTGAGTGATCTCCAATACCTGTTCCTTTATTACCTAATAAATCTAAAGATAATAGGGCTTTTGCTTTATCAGCCTCAGCTGAAGTTCTTAGCATTGTAATTAATTGTGCGTTCATTTTTTAAATTTTAAGCTGTTACTGTGTTTACTTCTTCTAATAAAAATTCTTCGAATGATAGTGTAATCCATTCTGGGAATATTTCTCTTACTTTTGTAGAATCTAAAGCATATCTTTTATCATGCCCTAATCTGTCTTTTACAAATTCAAACTTTGGAGTTTTACCTAATATTTTACCAATCATATTAATGATCTGTATGTTTTGGTATCTTTCTCCACTTCCAATATTATATACCTCGTTTAATTGATCTGATAACATTAGTTCATATATTAATTGTACGTTATCCTCAACGTCAATCCATTCTCTTACTTGTTTTCCATCTCCATAAACTGGAATTGTTAAATCGTTTGCGATGGATTTCATAATTTTTGGAATAAACTTCTCTTCATTTTGATGAGATCCATAGTTATTACATGTTCTTGTAATTAAATATGGTAATCCAAAAGTTCTTCCAGCTGCTTCAACCAATAAATCAGATGCTGCTTTTGTTGAAGAATAATAAGAAGATCCTTTAATTCCGTAACATTCATTCGCTTCTGCTAAAATTCCAATATCATCCATATCTCCATAAACCTCATCGGTTGAAATATGAATAAATTTCTTTAAGCTCTTATTCTGTCTTGCACATTCTAATAAATTAAATGTTCCTTCAACATTAGTTCTAATAAATGGTTTTCCGTCTTTAATAGAATTATCAACATGTGATTCTGCTGCAAAATGAACAATATAATCGTAGTCTCCTAAATCTTCAGCAGTAACGTCACAAATATCTTTGTGAATACATTTCGTTGGTTTAGTAATATTATTTGGATCTGCCGCATATGTTATCTTGTCTAAAATAACGATCTCGTTATTAGGCATTCTACGATTAAGTAGGTTAACGAATGAAGATCCAATAAATCCATATCCTCCGGTTACTATTATTCTCATTGTTATTCTTTAATTACGTTAGGGTTCTGAAGATATGTCTGTTTTGTAATCATATCTTTTAATTTTGTAGTAGACCAACCATGTGCTCTTGTAGTATATACTATTTCAATCGGTAGATGATCTCCAGTACATCTCTTGCCAATATAGTCGTCTCCTAATATTCTTACATCTGGTTTGTAAAACTCCATTAGGTTTAACAGGTCTTCTTCTGTTTGATACGTTACAACCTCATCGATATATTCAACCGACATTAGGGTTTTATATCTCTCATATAGAGGAATTACTGGTTTGTATTTTGTGTTTCTAGTTTCTGAAGGATCTCTTTGTAAAAATACCATAAAATAATCGCAGTGATTTTTAGCCTCTTCAAATGTGTAAATGTAGCCTGGATGTAGTAGGTCAAAATTACCTGCAGTAAATCCGATTTTTCCTTTTGTTTGATGCATTATAAAGTTATTAATTTTAAATTGATTCTAGTCCAAAACAGATGCGCAATCGCCTCCAATTCTTCAGGGTTTGCATCTTCTTCAAGCGCAGTTACTATAATAAAATTGTCAACCATCTTTTTAGCAGTATTAATGTGTTCTACTGTCTGACAAGAGTCAATGGTTCTTTCAATTTTATCATAGGCTTTAGAAACCCATTCTTTAAAGTTTTTTGGTCGTGCTAAGTACATCATGAGTATTATATCAAAAAAACTGATATTGTTTCATAAAAAAAGCCTGAATAAATCAGGCTTAGTTTAATTCGATGATACTCAAATTATTAATATTCAAACGGGGGAGTTCCATAATCTGCTATTCTAACAGCGTACCAAGTTCCCTTGTTTTTAAAATACCACCAATCATCAGATTCAATAATCCATATCTGTCCCTTAGGTGATACCTTTTTAAATCCTCCTCTTGTAAAGTATTTTGTAACGGGTACTCCGTCATCCCACATTTTAGTAGTGGATTGAGCATCCATTGAAGATCCATTAAATGTTGCTAAATAAATTTGAGCATCTTTACCTTCTGATTTTTCATCATCGGCAAATTTTACTAATGATTCAGGTGCTTCATTGGGCTCATTTACTGTAGCATTTTTTTCATTTACGAATTCTTCAAAAGTTTTAGTTTTCATAGCTCTTTCTCTTTTCTTTTTCTTTTTCTTGTACTCCTCTTCTGCACTTCCTGTTCCAGACAAAATATCTCCTGAACCTACTTCCGTTCCATTTGGTAGAAATGTAGCTCCCATACCTCCAAGGTTTCCTAAAGCAATGTTTTCATCTGCCTTTGATCTTAGATCATTGTGCTTCGTTGATGCGAAATCTTTTAATTGTTTTAGGTTCATTGAATTTGCTAGTTGTATTATATCTGGGCTAACTTCATTTGACTGAAGTTCTCCTTTTTTATAAGCGTAAGCCATTCCCATTAATCTTTGCTGGGCTTTAGAAGTGCTAGGCATATTTTAAGTATTAAAGTCCTAAAAATTCAGCGGCAGCTGCTTTTAACTCATCATATGTGTATTTACCAGTTAAAGCGTCACCCAGGATAGTTCCTGTTTTTTTACCACCTGTTGTATATAAAGTTACATGGTCAAATCCTAACCAATCTCCTCCGCCATATTCATGCTTAGGATTTAATCCTAAATCTGTAGATAGTGTGTATGATAAAGATCTTCTTCCTAAGAATTGGTCGTTATAACCTAATTTTCCTGCTTTAATGTAACCTGATGCATTTACTGCTTCGTTTACTTCTGAATTAAATTCTTCGTATAATTTAATGTGTTTCATGATTGTTTTATTTTTATTTATTGATTACCAAACGTAACCGAATGTTTCAATTTGTTTAATTTTATCAGTGATCTCTTTTGCGTTTCTCTTAACATCTCTCTCATAGTAATCTCCGCCATATCCAGCTTTCTTTTCGATTTCAGCTTGATTTGTAGAACTTACGTATCTTTGGAAATCATTAAGAATATTTTGCATGTGGCTTGCTGCGTCAGATAATTTACCTTCTCTACCTTTTTTGTTCTTTCCTACTATAATATCTCCATATCTTCCTTTTTCTCCTTTAACTAAGGCTGCTTTGATTTGTTCGGTTAAGGTATCGATAGCATCTTTAACCATTGTATCGATAGGCATTTTTGCGGCTCTATCTGAAATAATCATATTATATCTGTCTAAATTAGCTTTCTTAAATTCTTTGTCGTCTTTAAACGCAATAGCACCTTCTTTAGCTTTAAATCTGTCATTTGTTTTATCAATAGTTGAATATCTTGCTCTAAGAATATCTAAATCTAAGCAATACGCTCTATCTGCTAATTCAGCAACTTTAGTTAAACTTGAAATACCACTTCCATAAGAATCATTAGAACTTGATTTAGCAAAACCAGAACTATCATCTCTTTTAGTCTTTTGTAAAGATTTTTTATTATCTTTTGAATTGTATTTGTTTTGCCATTGCATATTCATCCATTCATTAGAACCATCTGTAATTGCTAATAAAGTATTTGCTGGAATAGTACTAACACCATAAGAATGGCGAGCAGCGTATGGGTTTTCTTTTTCGTTTGTTGTAAAGTATAAATAAACTGCGTTTTGTCTCTTTTCTTTTCTTGCTGCTTGAGGATCTATTTCAATAATATCTACATCTTGAACTTTATCTAGCGCAATTTTAGCCATGTTATAAAATGCTTTAGGAAGATCCTTAGACATTTTATTACCTCCAGTTAAAATACTTGCAAGTTTTGTAGAAGCAAACGCTTCATTAATTACTGATTCGTTTAAAGAGTTTACAAAGTCTCCAAATGATTCATAAATAAATTTTGTTTTCATAGTTTTGTTTTCGTTTAAATCTATAGCCCATCCAAATTCAACATATTTAATTGCATCATCTAAATCAACTTCATGTTTCTTAGCTGTTTTAGCCACAAGATCCATTGTTATTTTTGAATTTTTTACCTTTGATATATCTTTATCAAATCCTCCAGGAACCCATATTCCAGGATTCTTTTCTGTTTTTTCGTTTACTGTAATTCCAGCAAGTATTTTCTTTCCAAATTTAGAAAGTGAAATACCATCTTCTGATATTGTAAAGTATTTTGCGTTACTTTTAGACCATCTTTTTCCGTTGTTTGAAAGTTCAGAAACAATATTGTCAAATTCTTCTTGAGTAATTTTACCGTCTTTAATCGCTTCTAATACTTTGTTTCTGATTTTAGCTCCTTTTCCAACTTTAACTGCTGGATGGTTTTCAGTATATCTTCTTTTAAGAGTAAAGTGTCTTTCATTAACTTCTGATTCGTTAACTTCAGCTTCAGTAATTACAAGCTGAACGTTTCTGTCCTTTCCTGCAACCTTTGCATCTAATTCAGCAGCAAGTCTTCTCTTATCAGCTGTTAACTCTTTAAGAGTTTGTAATATTTCAGCCTTTTCATCGCCTTGTGTTGCAGTATATTTTTGTGCAAGTTCCGCCATTTTAGTAACGACTTCTTGAAACTCTTTTTGAATTTTGTTAATTGATTTCTCAGATAACATCGTTTTAGTTTCATTTACGTATTTATCAAATGAATTCATATTGTAATTTATATTTTATATTATAAGGTTATATATTAGTATTTATTTATAAATTGTTCAAAAGTCATAATACTTTCAGATACTTGAGATCCTGGAACTACTCCCATTGAATCTTCAAGCTTTGATTTTAAAGTTCCATATAAATTATGGATTGCTTTAGGCGTCATTGATTTGAATAATTTTTCATCTCCGTCTAACATTGCATTTCTAACTTTAGTTGCTGATATGTTATCGTCAGTTCTTTTAATTTCAAAAAGACCAAAATCAGCTCTACAATTTAATTCATCTCTGTACTTGTCATTGTTTACTTGATATCCGTATCCTGTCATTCTGTCAGTTCCGGTTCCCCAAAGTACTGGTTCATATTTAGGTCTTACTGCGTTAAATATAGTGTCGATTCCTCCAGTTGGAATAACTATAATTTCTTTTAAGAATTTATATTGTTTTCTAACGTTGTTAAACATTTGAATTTGTGTTTGCTCGTCATATGGTTTCTTAAACTCATCTCCTTTTTTAGGCTTAGCATTTTTAGCTTTTACTAAAAATACAACTACTGGATATCCGTTCTCTTTGTGAAGAGCTTCAAGGACTTTAGCATGACCTAAAGTAAATGGCTGAAACCTACCAACAAACATATTTACTAATTCGTTACCCTGTTCAGTGTACTTCATTTTTAAACCTTCGTTTAAATTTACAGATGATTTAATTCTATTATGTAACATAAAGTTTTGATAATCGAATATTGCATTTTCATCAGTGCTTTCGACAAAGATTAAATTTTCTATTTTTTCTACTAGCTCATTCATTCTTTCTAACATTTCTTGGCTAATAATATCTGTTGTTTTATTTCTCTTTTTTCTAAAAGTACCAAGAGACATTTTAAACAATTCAGATAGTACATCGTTTTCAACCAGCTTCAATGTAGTTTCATTTTGAATATATTTAGTATTTAATTTAAATGATTGAGCAGAAGAAAACTCTGCACTTTCAAAATTAACACCAACAAATTTAGATGAATTTTTACTAACATATCCGTTAAATATTACGGACATTGTTTCAATATATCTTTTATCTGAATTCTCTTCAGTTAGTTGAATTTCTTTAAAATCAAATTGTGACATATATTCTAAAAGATCTGCAATTGCAATCTGATACATATGACTAGAATCTCTTGATTCATTAACTAATTGTTTATTAAAATCTTCTAATTTATAAGATTTCATTGATTTACCTTCAATAAAGTTTACTATTAATCCATCAATTTCTTTTTCTAATCCCTCGTGTAGTGTTGAAGAAATAGATGCTGGATTAAAAAGTTTAAAAATCTCTTTAGTAAAAGATATTTTTTCTGTGGTTTCTTCTAGATAATCATAAGTGTCTCCAAAATCCCTGTCTCCCATTTCTAAGATTTGAGTAAGTTTTTCCTTTTGAACACTATTTAAATAACCATCAAAAATAACGCTAGGTCCTTGTACTTCTAATACTTTTGCCCATTTATTTAAGATTGATGGATCATTTATAGTTTTTCTAATTTTTCCATTATTAGTATTAATCTCTTGAATATGCGTTAATATTAAATAGTTTTCAGGAGTTTTATCATAATCCAGAGAAGATGCGTTTGTTTCTGGAAGATATTCAAATCCAAATTTAAAATCTTTAGGTAGTTCTTCTTTTTGAGAAGAAGAAATACTTTGCATGTGGTTTATCGCAACCTCATACAATGATATCATAGTTCTATCTACAATATCTAAAGATTCCGATTTGCTAGTTTTAAAAAACTCAAATCCATTTGAAGTTCTTTGCATGTGGAAAGAAGGCGCTGATATTTTTTCAGTAACCAAAACTCTTTCTTTTAACATATCAATAAAGCTTTCTCTATTAGTTTCAGTAAAATGTTCTCTTAATTTTTTAAGTGCCATATTATCTTCCGTATTTTATGATTCCCATTAATTGATTAATCGCAGCAAAAGTTCCAGTAAGTTTAAATACCTTTCCTTTATATGTAAATACAATACCTTCGGTTGGTATAATAGATTCAATTCCTCCGATTCTATTTAATCTTTCTAGTTCAGCTTCAACCTTTTTAATTTGATCTACACTTCCACCTTTCTTGATTGCTTCGGCTTCAGTTCTAATTTGATTATGCAACCTTTGCATT
>Ga0209654_1000504_pt1 | contig 37746 bp, 32 predicted proteins | sample SaaInl1SG_22_DNA_FD_184646 | JGI IMG/M metagenome (GOLD analysis project Ga0209654, IMG submission 184646) | Marine microbial communities from expanding oxygen minimum zones in the Saanich Inlet - ESP_161SG_22_DNA (SPAdes) (version 2) | ecosystem: Environmental > Aquatic > Marine > Intertidal... | reverse complement strand
AATTTCCGCATCGCTCAAAAAGAAAATGCAGTTATTTTTTTAGAGGATAATTATGAACAAGAATACGACGGTTTTGACCCTAACAACCCTGAATCGGTTATCAGTTTGGTCTTGATGCAAGAAGATTACTTAAACCAAAGTATTGAGGCTGCGAATTATATTCAGCAAAGCTTTGTGAATAACTTAAAGCGTAAAAATCGAACAGTGAAACAGGCTGGTTTTTTAGTCTTACGCAACACTTATATGCCCAGCGTTTTGGTGGAAACAGGTTTTTTAACAAATGCCAAAGAAGGAGCTTATTTAAACTCAAAACGTGGTCAAAGTGAAATAAGCCGTGCCATTGCTAATGCCGTAATGAAGTATAAATCGTCTTTAGATGGCACCCTGTTTACGGGACTCGTAATGGATAACGCACCAAAACAAAGTACTGCAACCCCCCAAAAATCAACCCCCGCTTTAACCTACCGAATACAAATTGCTGCAAGTACCAAAAAAATGGAAACCAAATCATATAATTTTAAAGGCCTTAATCAAATTACTCGCATAAAAAAAGGGAGTTTGTTTAGATATTATTATGGGAACTTTGCAACTTATAAAACAGCCAACGCTGCGGTTGCCAATGTTTTAGCTAAAGGGTACAAGGGAGCCTATGTTAAAGCTTTTAAGGATAATACAGAAGTGTCAATAACTCCTGAAATGAAATCCAAATAAGGGGTTTATTCTCCCCAAATAATCCTTATTTTTAACAAAATTTCTGTCAAGTGAATTTTTCTAACGAAGTAAAAACCGCATTGCTCTTTATCTTTGGAATAGCCCTGTTCCTGATTGGCTTTAGCTACCTGAAATCTAATGATGTCTTTGTTTCTGATAGAGTCTTTTACGGGATTTACGATAATACAGAGGGGCTTGTAAACGGAACGCCTGTAACCATAAATGGATATACTGTGGGCGCAGTAGAATCGAGTGAGTTATTACAACCATCAGGAAAGATACGCGTCACCTTTAGAGTTGAAAATGATTTTCCATTTTCAAAGAACAGTGTCGCTCAAATTTATGAATCTGGATTGATTGGTGGTAAGGCACTTGCTCTTGTTCCTGCTTTTGACAACGCGCCTTTGGCAGTACACCGCGACACCTTGCAAACAAGCGTTGCTCCTGGATTAACAGATTTAGTTAACGAAAAACTTTCTCCCCTACAAGAAAAAATTGAAAGCATGATTGTTCATGCTGACTCGGTCCTCATTGCCTTTTCCAATGTCCTTGATACGCAACGTCAGGAAGCGTTACGCCAATCTATAGATCAATTCAACGAAACCACTGCCGCTCTTGCCACCCTTACAACATCATTAGACAGCAATTTAAATTCCTCTGATGGTACTTTAAACAAAACCTTTGCCTCTTTAGAACGTGCTTCCGCAAACGTCGTTTCTATAACAGATTCACTCCAACAAGCGCCTTTGGGTGCAACCATTCGTTCGCTGCAACAAACATCTAATGACCTTGCGCTTATGACTTCCAAAATGAGTGCTGGAGAAGGATCACTTGGCAAACTGATCCATAGCGATTCGCTCATTAACGCACTGAATAAAACCAGTAATCAAGCACAATTGTTACTCGAAGATTTACGCCTAAACCCAAAACGCTACGTGCACTTTTCATTGTTTGGAAAAAAAAATAGGACCTACGAAGAACCCAATAAGTCTGAATAGCGATGACTCCTTATATTCCTAACATTGCTTTTGCCGTTTTGTTTGTTGTTTTGGTTGGACTTTTTACACGAAACGTTCGTCGAATTATTCGAAATATCAAATTAGGTAAGTCTGCAAATAGGTCGGATCAACCCAAAAAGCGATGGTTGCATATGGTACGCATTGCGCTTGGGCAATCTAAAATGGTGCGCAAACCACTTTCTGGTGCACTGCACGTCATTGTTTATGTAGGTTTTGTTGTAATTAACATTGAATTGCTCGAAATTATACTTGATGGTTTTTTAGGAACGCATCGCATTTTTGCGCCTTTTTTAGGAGGTGTATATGATGCACTTATTTTTACTTTTGAAATTTTTGCAGCTCTTGTATTAATCTGTGTGTTTTTCTTTTGGACAAGACGAAATATTGTTCGCATCAAACGCTTTTGGAAACCCGAAATGAAAGGCTGGCCCAAATGGGATGCAGATATCATTTTATATGCCGAAGTTGTACTCATGGGATTGTTTTTAACCATGAACGCTTCCGATTATTGGCTGCAGACTGTTGCGCAAGATGAACATTATGTACTTGCGGGTAGTTTTCCCGTTAGCCAATTGTTACTTCCTCTTTTTGATGGGATGTCGGCACAACAAGTCATTGCAATTGAGCGCACAACTTGGTGGTTACACATCAGCGGTATCTTATTGTTTTTGAATTATTTATACTATTCAAAACACTTACATATTATTCTTGCCTTCCCCAATACTTATTTTGCCAAGTTATCGCCTCAAGGCGAACTTTCTAATATGAAAGCGGTAACCAACGAAGTGAAATTGATGCTCGACCCAAGTGCAGATCCCTATGCAGCACCTGCTTCAGATGCAGTTCCTACTACTTTTGGTGCAGCAGATGTTACTGATTTAAATTGGGTGCAGCTTATGAATGCGTATTCGTGTACTGAGTGTGGACGCTGTACGGATGAATGTCCTGCCAATCAAACGGGCAAACTATTATCACCGCGTAAGATTATGATGGATACGCGCGATAGACTCACTGAAGTAGGTTCTTCGTTAAACAAAGGCGAAGACCCCAATCAAAATACCTTATTAGACAACTATATTTCAAGGGAAGAATTATGGGCATGTACATCCTGTAATGCTTGTGTGGAAGCCTGTCCGATTGCCATAGATCCACTTTCTATAATTATGGAAATGCGCCGATATTTGGTTATGGAACAATCTGCTGCCCCTAATGAATTAAACGTTATGATGACCAATGTAGAAAACAACGGTGCTCCTTGGCCATTTAATCAACAAGACCGTTTAGCTTGGCGCGAAGAATTAAATACATAAACATGGATAAAGAAAAAGTAGATAAACTATTAAAAGAAAAATTAGAAGACGGTGAACACGTTAGTCCAGTACTTCCAGGTGGGATTAAAAATTATTTAATCGATATTGATGGAACTATTTGTGACGATATTCCGAACGAAGAGCCAGAGCGCATGGCTACTGCCGAATTATATCCCGATGCATTAAAGACACTAAACAAGTGGTATGACGAAGGACATGTGATTTGTTTTTTCACTTCACGTACAGAAGAGCATCGTGGTGTTACAGAAAAGTGGCTCAAAGAAAATGGATTTAATTATCATTCCCTTCTTATGGGAAAACCTCGTGGTGGAAATTATCACTGGGTAGATAACCATTTGGTTCGTGCAACGCGTTATAACGGTAAGTTTACCGATTTGGTAGAGAAAGAAGTAACCATTGAAGTGTTTGACGATGGCTTCCACGACTAACATTCCAACCATGTCTGAATTAGCAGCCCAAGGCAAACAGCCCGAGGTGCTTTTTTGGGTGGGATGTGCGGGCAGCTTTGATGAGCGTGCCAAAAAAATTACCAAGGCATTTGTGAAACTTTTGATTAAAGCAGACGTTTCCTTTGCTGTGCTTGGTCCTGAAGAAAGTTGTACCGGCGATCCTGCAAAGCGCGCTGGAAATGAGTTTTTGTTCCAGATGCAAGCCATGACCAACATTGAGGTACTCAATGGTTATGAGGTCAAAAAGATAGTTACGGCTTGTCCACATTGCTTTAATACGCTAAAAAATGAATATCCAGGCTTAGGTGGAAGCTATGAAGTTGTGCATCACACACAGTTTTTAAAGCAGTTACTCAATGAAGGAAAATTAAAAGTGGAAGGCGGTTCGTTTAAAGGAAAACGGATCACCTTCCACGATCCATGTTATTTAGGAAGAGCCAACAACGAGTATGAAGCACCACGAGCTGTTTTGTTAAAACTTGAAAGCGAGCTTATTGAAATGAAAAGTTGCAAAGCGAAAGGGCTTTGCTGTGGAGCAGGCGGCGCACAAATGTTTAAAGATGCAGAGCCTGGAAATAAGGAAGTCAATATAGAACGAACTGAACAAGCTTTGGCAACAAAACCGGATATTATTGCGGCAGGTTGCCCATTTTGCAACACCATGATGACAGACGGTGTGAAAAATAAGGAGCAAGAGAGCAAAGTTGCTGTTATGGATATTGCAGAACTTTTAGAACAGGCACAAGACTTATAATATGTTTGTACCCTTCGAGGAATTAGATAACGAAGCGCGCGTTTGGATTTATCCAGCAAGTCGCCCTTTTACCGACGCGGAAGTAGTTGAAATTTCCCAGAAACTAGAGACCTTTTTGACGCAATGGACTGCTCATGGTGCATCGCTAAACGCCAGTTTTTCGCTGCCCTACAAACGCTTTATTGTTATTGCCTTAGATGAAAATGCACAATCCGCTACGGGATGTTCCATTGATGCCTCAGTACGTATCATACAAGAATTAGAAAAAATCTATGACATCGTTTTACTTGACAAAATGAATATCAGCTTTAAGCAAGGCGAATATATTACCTATAAGTCAATTCCTGATTTTAAGGCAATGGTCAAAAGTAAATCCGTTACAGAAAACACGCTTGTATTTAACAACCTTGTACTAAACAAATACGAATTTTTAAGAGAGTGGGAAGTGCCCGCAAAAGACAGTTGGCATTCACGCTATTTTTAGCCTACCTTTAGGTTATGCTTCGCGCTTTTATATTTTTATTTTTTATTCCTGCCTATTTGAGCGCTCAGGAGCAGCCTCAATGGGTAGATAGTGTTTATACCAAAATGTCTCTTGACCAAAAAATCGGTCAACTTTTTATGGTAATGGCTTTTCCCGATGGAGATTTAGCAAAGCAACAAAAAACAATACATCAGGTTAAAAAACAGCATATAGGTGGTGTTTTATTTTCAAAAGGTTCGTCAATAAAACAACTACAAGACATAAAACGCTATCAGCGTTTTTCAAAAACCCCCTTACTTGTAGCTGCTGATGCGGAATGGGGGATGGCAATGAGACTGCAAGATATTACCCCTTATCCCTTTGCGATGACTTTGGGTGCGCTACCCAACGATGAATTGGTATATGCACTTGCCAAGCGCATAGGAAAACGAAAGCGTCAAATGGGTGTTCACATATCTTTTGCTCCCGTGGTAGATGTAAACACCGATGCAGATAACCCCATTATTGGCGTTCGTGCATTTGGAGATAACCCAATCCGTGTTGCCAAAAAGGCACTAGCATTTATGGAAGGATTACAAGATGCTGGGCTTATAGCAGTTGCCAAGCATTTTCCCGGTCATGGTGCATCAACTACCGATTCACACAAAACACTTCCGCGAATAAATCGCTCCAAAGAAGCATTGGATAGCATAGATTTAGTTCCATTTAAACACTTGATTTCAAAGGGAGTAGAAGGGGTTATGGTAGGTCATTTAGATATTCCAGCACTTGATAACAGCGGTTTACCAGTATCGGTTTCTAGAAAAGTGGTAACCCAAATGTTGCAAAAACAATTGGGCTTTAACGGACTTATTTTTACCGACGCTTTGGATATGAAAGGAATCACTACAGCTGTTGATTCCCCTGCCTTAGCTGCTTTTTTGGCGGGAGCAGATGTGTTGGTGATGCCGTTGCAACTAGAAAAAGCCATTTCAGCAATCAAAAAGAGTTATGCCAAAGGAGACATTACGGAAGCTAGATTAGAGCACTCTGTGAAAAAGATTTTGACTGCCAAATATGCATTGGGATTATATCAAAGTAAAACAGTTAAAACAACTAAAAATCCATTGAAAAACACGTTTTACGACACCTATTTAAGAAAGCAAATTGCGGAACAAAGTATAGTAGAGGTACACGCGCAAAAGGATGCATTTCCATTACAAAAAGATACAACTGCGTATTACATATCCCTTGGAAAGCCGTCGTCAAATGATTTTTTATACGCTTTACGTGAGCAAACAACCACCATTCAAATTCTCAAAAAATTGCTTAAAACAACTGAATTGACAGGGAAAACAATAGTTGTTGGAATCCATGCCAATACATCCTCCCCATGGACAAATCAATCCCTTTCTGAAACGGATAAAGTTTTTTTAAAACAACTAAGTGGATTCCCAAATGTTCATGTAGTCCTTTTTGCAAAACCGTATGTGCTTTCGCAGCTTCCAAACCTATCTTCTTTTGCAAGCGTACTACTGGCACATGAGCAACAAACCGCTTTCGCCAATGCGGCTGCACGATTGCTTTTTGGTGAAATGAAGACTTTAGGCGTTTTACCTATATATATTGAAAGGTAATTTGGAGGATTTATGTGCGTTTAACGAGCCGTCAGTTTGAGTGAATTTTACATATATGCATACGTAAAATTTGTATTAAAAACGGATGTTTTTGAAGAGAATACTTCTCGATACATCACAACAATTTGTTGGGCCACTCGAAGTGACCTTAAATTGCGGAGTAAAACAAAAGTGATTCAATACACATTTACGATTTTACACGTCAATCTTTTCCCATACTTTTGTGATATGCGAATAACATTTCATTCTCTAAAAAATCACCGCTTCGTATGAAAATTGCTATAGTTTGTTATCCCACCTATGGGGGTAGTGGTGTTGTTGCTACTGAGCTTGGTATTTCCTTAGCCGAGAGAGGTCATGAAGTCCATTTTGTGAGTTATAAACAACCTGTCCGTTTACAGTCCTTAGCAGGAAATCTTCACTTTCATGAAGTGCATGTGCCCAAATACCCGTTGTTTCATTTTCAGCCTTATGAATTGGCGTTGTCCAGTATGTTGGTGGAAATGGTTAAGCTTCATCAAATTGAATTATTACATGTACACTATGCCATTCCACATGCCTATGCGGCTTATATGGCTAAGCAGATGCTTAAAGAATTGGGAATTGACATCCCAGTGGTAACTACCCTTCACGGCTCAGACATTACCCTTGTTGGAAATCATCCGTTTTACAAACCTGCAGTAACGTTTAGCATTAATAATTCAGATGTGGTAACATCTGTTTCAAAAGATTTACGAAAAGATACGTTTGGCTATTTTAAAGTACACAAGGAAATTCACGTCGTGCCAAATTTCATCAATGTGGCACGTTACGACAAAATTCGCATCAATTGCGAACGTGATTCTGTTGCAACACCCAACGAGGTTATTATCACCCATGTAAGTAATTTCAGACCTGTAAAACGCGTACTAGATGTCGTAGAAACTTTTGCACTTATTCGGGATAAAATTCCCGCTAAACTGATGATGGTTGGCGATGGCCCAGACCGAATGGCTGCGGAATCGCGATGCCGCGAACTAAACATTTGGGACGATGTGGTTTTCTATGGGAAAACCAACGAAGTGAGTAAAATTTTATGCTTCTCAGATTTGATGTTATTGCCCTCGCAAACCGAAAGTTTTGGTTTGGCAGCTTTGGAAGCCATGGTGGCTGCAACACCTGTTATTTCTTCAAATACAGGCGGATTACCTGAAGTGAATATTCACGGAGAAACAGGCTATTTGACTGATGTGGGTGATGTTGAAGCAATGGCATCTTTTGCGGTATCGCTATTGTCAGATAAAAAACAATTGACTGCTTTTAAACAACAGGCATATGCATATGCCTGTCAGTTTGATGTGGCTAAAATAGTCCCCCAGTACGAGGCATTATACCAGCAAGCATTAAATTAATTACATTCTAAATACTCCAAACGCATCGCTGCCTTCAATAGGCGCATTGTTTATGGTGGCTAAGCACAGGCTTAGGTGTTTGCGTGTATGTCGCGGGTCAATAACCCCATCGTCCCAAAGTTCTGAAGTAGCGTGCCACACACTAGCTTTTTGTTGCGCATCTTGAAACATGGCATCTTTCTCTTTCTTTAATTGCTTTTCATCAACGGCTTTATTTAGCGATGCCGCCGACTGCCGTTTGACAATTTCCATCACACCTGATATTTGCTCTGCACCCATAACACCGGATTGTACATTTGGATACGAAAACAAGAATCTGGGTTGGAATGAACGTCCGCACATGGCGTAATTCCCTGCACCGTATGAATTTCCAATCAACAAACTGATATGTGGTACTGTACTGCCAGAAACGGCGTGAATAAGCTGTGCACCGCTGTTAATCATCCCTTTTTGTTCATACTGTTTGCCAACCATAAAGCCAGTGGTGTTATGAACAAAAAGTATAGGGGTATTCGATTTGTTAGCCAGTTGTATAAACTGTGTTGCTTTTTGTGCAGCCTCGGCAAAAATGACGCCGTTGTTGGCAATAATCGCTATCGGATATCCATCAATATTTGCCCAACAGCACACCATGGTAATCCCATAGTTTGTTTTAAATTCGGTAAACTCAGAATTGTCCACAATACGCACAATTACCTCTCTGATATCAATAGCACGTTTTAGGTTTGCAGGTACAATGCCCAGAAGCTCATCTGCGCTGTATCTTGGAGGAACAACAGGTTTGCTTGGTGCTGCGTGCGTTTCCGCTGGTTTTAGCGTTTTAACGACATCTCTAGCAATGCTTATTGCATCTTGCTCACCGTCTGCTAAAAAATCGGCTACTCCCGAAATACGGCTGTGCATGGTGGCTCCACCGAGTTCTTCATCGTTGGCAATTTCATTGGTTGCCATTTTTACTAAAGGCGGACCCGCTAAAAATACCTTTGCTGCATCTTTTTGCATGATGGTATAATCCGACATGCCCGGAACGTAAGCACCTCCTGCGGTGGCATTTCCAAATACGATAGAAATGGTAGGGATCCCCAGTTTGGAGCGTCTAGACATTTCTCTAAACGACGCCCCGTAATTATTAAACACACGGTCTTGATCGGGGAGGTTAGCGCCTCCGCTTTCGACCATATTAATAGTGGGCAATTTGTTTTCTAGGGCAATTTCACCCAATCGCAATACTTTTAAACTTGTGGCATAATCTACAGCACCGCCTTTGCGGGTACCAAGGTTGGCATTGATCAAACAGAGGCGTTTGTTGACATAACCAATTCCCGCTACGGTTGTTCCGCCAGGACCAAATCCGCCCTGATGCGTAAGTCCAGCTAAGGGCATGAGTTCCAAAAATGGACTGTCTTTATCTAACAATAGCGTAATGCGTTCTCGCGCCAAAAATTTACCTCGCTTACGCGCACGGGCAATGGAGGCTTCAGTCCCTTGATTTTGGCTTTTTGCCAATTGTTTATGAAGTTCCTGTACCAATTTTTCCATTTCAGCGTAGTTCTCTTTGTAACTTGCTTTTTTGGTATTGATAGATGACTTAAATGGTCTCATAGTATTTTTTGCGTGGTAAAAGTACGATTTAGCTTTAATATCTTCCTTTAGCAATAAAACTTTAAATTTGCCCCAATATATACAACTGCCTATTTATGGATGAAAATCAAACCATTTCAGCACTTATCGAAACCTTAGAGCAACGTATTGAAAAGGGTCGCTACAGAGACTCCGTGCATAAGATCAAACTCATGACTACGCTCGAGACTGTTCAGCGGATGCTCAACGGTAAATAACGCAAAATCAATATATTTGGGGAGTGGATAGTCTGATTTTATATTTTGAAACCATACCCTCGTTGCACCGCAGCATTATTCTGGTAGGCGGCATTTCCTTTTTTTGGTTGCTTGAGGGCTTATTGCCCTTACGTCGCTTACCTTATAAAAAGTGGCAACATGCCTTGCCTAATTTCTTTTTTACCATAACCTCCATATTGGTTAATTTTAGTTTGGCGTTTTTGTTGCTCACCACCGCTGATTGGGTCAACACCAACCATTTTGGTTTGTTGCACCTTGTTTCACTTCCATTTTGGCTCTATGTACTTTTGGGCGTGTTGTTTCTTGATTTTATTGGGGCTTATTTGGCGCACTGGACCGAACACCGACTTAAACCGCTTTGGATGGTGCATCTGGTACATCATTCCGATCATCATGTGGATACCACGACTGCCAACCGCCACCATCCCTTAGAGAGTGTGGTGCGCTTTACGTTTACGCTTGTGGCTGTTTTTGTATTGGGAACACCCATTGGCGTTGTGATGCTGTATCAGTCGCTTTCTGTGGTCCTTAGCCAGTTTAACCATGCCAATATCCAACTGCCTAAAAAAGTAGATGCCGTTTTGAGCTATATCCTTGTAACGCCACATATGCATAAAGTACACCATCATTATGTATTGCCTTATACCGATAGCAATTTTGGTAATATTTTTGCCATTTGGGATCGGCTATTGGGGACATATATGCATTTGGCTGCTGAAAAAATTGTGTATGGCGTAGATGTATTTCCCAACGAAACGGAGAACAGTAGGGTAGTGCCGCTGCTAAAACAACCGTTTCAACCCTATCAAAAACCAACCACGCAACCTACAACTACAGAATGAAAAAGCTAATGTGTTTGGGATTATTACTCCTTTCGTTTCAATGTGAAGACGATATTTTAAGCGCTTGTATGACGTCTCCCAAGCCCGATACCGCTTGTACCCGTGAATACGACCCTGTTTGTGGTTGTGACGGCACAACTTACGGCAATGCATGCGCTGCCGATGCCGCAGGCGTTTTAGAATGGACGCAGGGCGCATGCGAGTAATAGTTTTTTTTTAAGAAAGGAACGTAGGCACGCCAGAGGGTATTCTTACAACATGGATTACAAACGACTTTGAAACATTAGGAGGTTTTTAGTATGGGTTAATAAGAAATTCCTATTAGGGGAGTCGGAAGAACCGCCCAATATATAACCACCGTCTTGGGTATAGGCCACGGAATAGAGGTAGTCGTTGCCTTCACCGCCATAATTTTTTTGCCATTCTAGTTTGCCGTTTTCGGTCATTTTCCACAGCCAGTAGTCGAGGTCGCCTTGGCTGCCGTCTTTTTTATTTCCACTGGCTTCAGAAACGGAACTTCCCGCCAATAAAACGCCGTAGTCATAAGTACTAATGGCATCATACAAATGTTCTTCACGCGCACCACCAAGGGTTTGCTGCCACGCAATGTCTTGTGCGATTAGAAGAGAGCCAAAAAGGAGAAAGAAAATAAAGTATAGGTTTTTCATAAGGGTAAGACTTTGGGTGGTCTAAAGGTAGAAAAAAACCTTAAAAAAAACACTAACTACATGACAATAAGCAATGTAAATATTTAAATAAATCTTTTAAGTTTTACCTGTAAGCGAGTGGCAAAACCCTAAAACCGCAGTAGAATACTAAACAATTGCAACGGATTTAGCGTATGTTTTCGGGCTTGGAAGGTGGTGCGAAAACGTTCTGAAAAAGCGTCATAGGCACGTATAATGGCATGCACATGATCAAACTTAAGCTGTAGCATAAAATACAACACGAGCGTGGTGTCAAAAGCCGCACGAACCACATAAAGCCATAGCAGTGGGAGCAGGGCTAGGTTTTTGGTATAGGTCAATAAGGAATTGCGAATGTTGTAATACAATTTCCGAGGGCTTTCTGTGGCTAATGAACCACCACCCAAATGCAGCACTTCGCTAGTACCTACCGCCCAAACCTGATAACCCATTCCTTTTGCGCGTAAGCACAAATCAATTTCCTCAAAATGCATAAAAAAAGAAGGGTCAAAACCACCGAGTGTGGTAAATGCCTCTTTTCGAACAAACAAACAAGCACCGCTCACCCAAGTAACTTGTACCGTATCGTTGTATTGCCCCGTATCCCGCTCACAGGTTTTGCCCACTCTACCGCGGCAATAGGGAAGTCCCATAAGGTCTAAATAACCGCCTGCTGCTCCTGCATATTCAAAATAATCTGGCTTGGTTAGGTCCTTAATTTTTGGTTGCGCCATCGCTGCTAAGGGCTGCGCGTCAAAAAGAGCCACCATCGGAATAGTCCAATTGGCTGTAACTTCCACGTCGGAATTTAGTAAGCAAATAAGGGTTTCGTCAATTTGGGTAATCCCTTTGTTGTAGCCCTCGGCATATCCGTAGTTTTGGTCTAAACCAACCCATTTTACCGTCGGGAAATCCGCCTCTAAAAGGGCTTTTGAATGGTCGGTTGATGCGTTGTCAATGACATAAATGGTAGCAGTCCCTGAATGCTGCAGTACACTAGGCAAAAACCGCTTTAGTAAGTCGGCACCGTTGTAATTCAGTATGGCAATGGCAAGACTCATAGCTGCAGTTGGTTTAACGGAAATTCTTCAATAAACCGATAGGTTTCGTTCTCCGTATCTATCTGACAATATATGTGTTGTAGTCCATTGGTAAGCATCAAAAAAGAGGCATTTAATACCAATTGATACCGTGCAATCTGGTCAAAAGTGTTTTGTGTGATTTGTACAGAGGGTGCTTTGCATTCCACCAATAAATCGATAGTGGCATTTTTTCCCGCCACAACCACATCAAAACGTTTTTGTTGTCCCATCACATCAAATTGTTTTTCCACACTAAGGCGTGTTTTGCTAATACCCTTTTGCAGTAAGTCTTGTACCACATGTTGGCGCACCCATTCTTCGGGTGTAAGAACCACAAACTTTTTTCGGATGGGATCAAAAATAGTGCGTTTGTTTTCGTTACTTTTGGTTTTAAAGCTAAAAAGTGGAAATGCCAACTGTTGCATAACCACAAAAGTGCTAAAATTATTTTTCATTGGACGCATACGCATCGGTAAAGAGTGCTATTTCGCAGCGAAATTTTTCGCCTATTTATTTTTTAATGGGTGATGAGCCTTTTTTTATTGATGAAATAAGCAAGCTGCTCACCGAAACCGTCTTACCCGAAGACCAACGCGATTTTAATCAAACTATATTATATGGGAAAGATACATCTATAGAAGAAATTATTTCGGTATGTAAGCGGTTTCCTATGATGGCTGACTACCAATTGGTAGTGGTGCGCGAAGCGCATGAACTCAGTCGTACTATGGAGCAGTTAACGGTCTATGCCGAGCAACCACAACCCACAACGGTTTTGGTGGTATGTTATAAAAACAAAAAGCTAGACAAACGTAAAAAACTCTCAAAAGCCATTCAAAAAAATGGAACGATTGTAGAAACCAAAAAGCTATACGACAATAAATTACCTTCGTGGATTGAACAACGTGTACGTTCCATGAAACGTACTATCGACTACAAAGCTGCGGCGGTGTTAGCAGAAAGTGTTGGTGCTGATTTGGGTACGCTAAACAATCAATTAGACAAGCTGTGCCTTGTTGTCGCAGCGGGTGATACCATTTCCACAGATCATATCGAACAACATGTAGGTATTAGCAAAGAGTACAATAATTTTGAGTTGCGCAAAGCCTTAGGCACAGGGAATGTGGCGCAGGCTTATAAAATTGCACATTACTTTGGGAGGCACCCAAAACAACACCCGCTTTTGGGTACAATCAATAGTCTGTACAAGTTTTATATGCATTTATTAACCTATCACGGCTTACCCTCTAAAAATCCGGATACGGCTGCAAAAGCATTAGGTGTTCATCCATTTTTTTTAAGAGAAATTGACCAGGCTGCACGGCGTTATCCGCTTAAATCAATCGTTCCTATTTTGGGGGTTATTAAAAAGGCAGATTTGGCAGCCAAAGGGGTTGATGCTGTTCCTATTTCAGAAGGGGAGGCCTTGCAGCAATTGCTTAGTAAAGTGGCTTAGTAGTTCTCGACACCATTTTCTATCGAAAATCAATCGAACTGACAACTAGACTAACAACTATTGCCTCTACTAAAGTGCAGGAAACTGATTTGGTTTTGCTTCATGCATAATGGCATATACTTTTTCCATAATATCCTCAGTAGAAGGTTTTGAGAAATAATCACCATCTGTGCCGTAAGCTGGACGATGCGCTTTGGCGGTTAGTAATGTGGGTTGACTATCTAAGAACTGATAGATGTTTTGTTTTTCTAGTAATTGGCTTAGAATATAGGCGCTTCCACCACCAGGAACGTCCTCATCTACAATAAGCAAACGGTTTGTTTTTTGGACACTTGCTCCAATAACTGCGGTTGAGTCGAATGGAATGAGCGATTGTACATCAATTACTTCCGCACTAATGCCCATTTTCATCAATTTTTCTGCTGCTGTTTGTACCAGTCGTAGGGTAGAGCCATAGGATACAATGGTAATATCTATACCTGTGCGTAACTGTTCCGACACGCCAATGGGTACGGTAAACTCACCAAAGTTTTCTGGTTGTTTTTCTTTGAGTCGATATCCATTGAGTGGCTCAATGACAAGGGCAGGATCTTGTCCTTGTAGAAGTGTATTATACATACCGCTCGCTTGGGTTAGATTTCTCGGTACTAAAATATACATCCCTCGCAATAAACTCACCAATCCACCCATGGGTGATCCTGAGTGCCAAATCCCTTCTAAACGGTGTCCACGCGTTCTTATGATAAGCGGAGCGGCCTGTTTTCCTCTTGTACGATAATGCAACGTTGCCAAATCATCGGACATAATTTGCAAGGCATAAAGTACGTAATCTAAGTATTGAATTTCGGCAATAGGACGTAATCCTCTAAATGCCATACCAATGCCTTCGCCAATGATGGTAGCCTCACGAATACCTCGATCAGCAACACGTTCTTCGCCATATATTTCTTGTAGCCCTTCTAACCCTTGATTTACATCGCCAATTTTTCCACTGTCTTCTCCAAAAACAAGCATTTTTGGATGTTTTTTTAGCAAAGCGTTAAAATTATCTCGCAACACCACACGTCCGTCAACCAAAGCGGGTTCGTCCTTATATCTTGCAGGAATTGTGTTGACGTTTAAAGATGAATTTTCAAACGTATTGTAAAGCGAATCGCTGTATAATTCTTGGGTTTCTTGTTGTTTGTTTTTCCACCAATTGGCTAAGGAAGTCCTTGCTTGTGTATTTTTTCCGCTTGTTAAAAATAAGGCCTCACGAACTGCAGTGTATATAGATTTTCTGTAAACAAGATTTTTTTTATCCAATGATGATACTAAAGTTGTCAACGCATCCATATCTGGAAAACCTAGCGCTACTTGTTGCATCAATTCGTGTGCTTCTTTCTGTTCCTTGTGAATAGGAGCTAAATACCCGTTCCAAGCTGTTGTTTTGGCCTCTCTAGCTTTTAGCGTTGCTTTCTCTTCAAGGGCTATAATTTCGGATTCAGTAGCTATGTTTTGGGCAATAATCCATTTTCTAAAGGTTTTATTGCAATCAAATTCCTTTTCCCATGACAAACGCTCATCAGACTTATAGCGTTCGTGTGAACCTGATGTGGAGTGCCCAAGTGGTTGTGTAAGCGCTGTAACATGTATCAAAACAGGAATATGTTCTGTCCGTGCTACATTACTAGCACGAGTATAAGCATCAATAAGTGCTGGATAATCCCAACCCACAACCTCAATGATTTCAAGTCCTTTGGCATTTTCGTTACGTTGCATGCCCGCCATGGCTTTGGAAATACTCTCTTTAACCGTTTGATGCGAATTGTCAACAGAAATACCGTAGCCATCGTCCCAAACGCTTATGACCAATGGCACTTGTAAAACGCCAGCCGCGTTTAGGGTTTCAAAGAATAAACCTTCACTAGTACTTGCGTTACCAATAGTACCCCAAGCGACTTCGTTTCCTTCATTAGAAAGGGCTTTGTCTTGCATGGAATCTACCTTTCGAAAAAGCTTTGATGCATGCGCTAATCCGAGTAATCGTGGCATTTGAGCTGCGGTACATGAAACATCAGAATAGGAATTTTTTGTTTCAACAAGCGGAAGTAAATTTCCTTTACTGTCAAGCGTATCTGTATTAAAATGGCCCACCATTTGTCTTCCCGAAGACATGGGCTCCGCAATGGGGTCTGCATGTCCGTAAACACTTGCAAAAATATGTTTGGGGTCGAGTGCGCCAATCGCCATCATAAATGTTTGATCGCGATAGTATCCAGATCTAAAATCACCATTTTGAAAGACTTTTGCCATGGCGATTTGCGCAAGTTCTTTTCCATCGCCAAAAATGCCAAACTTACCTTTACCCGAGAGTACTTCTTTTCTACCCAAAATGCTCACTTGGCGACTTAACGACGCGATATAGAAATCGTTTAGGATATCTTTTTTAAAATCGTCAAAGGTGCCTTTTGATGAGGCGAGGTTTACGCTTTTCATAAAGTTTTGCAAATTTACGAAAAATGCGCTTACGCTTGAGATAACTTAAAACCAACTTCTAGAAAAAAGTCGAACTATGGTCGCTGGGCGTAGTGAAAGTTGAAATCGAATTTGCTTGACGTAAGCGTTTTTTGTCATCAAATTTCCAGTCGTATCGTAGAGCGGGAAATGCAACTCAAAAAAGTCAGGAATCAAGTTAAAAGACACACCAGTGCCCCAGTGCGTATGTGTTTTTTGTTTGCTGTTCTTTATCCATCCTACTTCAGCATAGCCTTCAATCCAACGCCAAATTGTTGTTGAAGTTTGAGTTGTTATAAGCCATTTGTTTGCACTGCTAATAGCTCCTGTAGTTCGGAGAGCGCCCTCAGCTTTGATATATTGTTGTGAGAAAAACCCCTCTGTTTCAGATCGACCATATAAATCATATTGAAACAAATAATCATTAACACGTGAACTGTTGTAGTCAAAATAGCGGTCATCCAATTTATTTTGAAAAAAACCACCAGCAAAAACACGAAAAGTTAATCTTCTATTCGGTAAATAATACCTGATATACTCCGTTTCTGCACTAAGTTTTTTAAATGCACTTGCCCATTGTAGTTCTGTTTTTGTAGAAAGATTTTGGAGTGCATCGCCAGTTTTGGTTTGAAATGATGCCAAACTTACGCCGTAATTTCTACGGCTATCATTTTCAGGCAAATCTTCAAGTCGTACTGAAATATGCCGAATTAACAAGGACGAGCGATCTTTTTGCTGAATTCCATTGGGTCTAAAATATAATTGAAAAGATGGACTGAAAGTGCTATATCTTTTGTTTGGTGCATAATTATAAGATGACCCAAAAATAGTTGCCCGTGTGAGATATAGCGATTTATTTTCGTAGTATTTGTTCCAAACAAGAAAACCCATCCCATTCGTTTGACCACTTTTTATACCAAATTGGGGGCTTAGCTTAAATCTAAAATTATTACTTAGCAAGCTACTATTTCCTGCGGATAGGCCGGTTAAAAGTCCATCATAGACGTTGTAGCCGAAATCTGGTGACAGCAATAATACTGATTTGCCGCTTTTCGGAATATCTTGAAATAATCGCAAACGCAAATTATTTCTAAACAGCCTTTTGTTTAGGTTGTAACTGTTGTTGTTGAGCGATAATTCAGGAATTAAATGGCTTTTATTTACAGTGAACTCTTTGATATTTTTTTTATCACAAACCTGACGATAAGGAAGCTCATTGCCCAAAATCCATTGTGTATTTTCTTCCTCATTTTGAGTTGTAATAGATAACGGAATAGCAGTATTTTCCTTTGTGCTGCTTACAGTCAATTCATATTGTTCTTTTCCTGTTTTTTTTGCGGAAATCGATATGTCAATATTGTTGTTGAGGGATATGTAATGATCAAAAAACCAGTCGATTGGTTTATCCGTTCTTTTTGATAATTCCTCTTGTAATGAGGTGTCTAATTTATGTGTATTGGGTAATGATTTCAACGCATCCAAAAGCGTTCCGTTTTCTAGATAGGAGTCCAAGTAGAGCAGTGCTAGGCCTGCTCGGTATGGGTTTGCCACCCTGCGATTGTAACGCGTGAGTTCGTTTTTAGGTGTATTTAATGCCTGCCCTCTGTTGTTATTTCCAGACACATTGGCTGCAATCTCCCAACTTCTGTAATAAGGCGCTTGTGTAAAATGATATTTCTTAATAAATGGCCAGGAATTCAGGTTTCCTGTCATTTTTAAATTTGGGTAATATTGATTCACGTATTGTTGCCATAGGAAATACGGCAATCCTCCAGTTATCCAACTTGTATTAAACTGTTGCGCACTAAAGCGATTCTGTACAGCATGCTCTAAAATGGTTTTTAATAATTTTAACTCCACAACCTGATTTTTTTCAAATGCGCCTATAAATTGTGGTGTGGATTCTAATGCCAATAGTGGTTTTTGCGCGTAGTCTTTTTGAAGCGCCCATAACGCTTGTGGATTGTCATGAGGAAATACACCCCCAATAAATGATGAAATACGACTTAATTCACGCTCAAAATCACTGTTTTTGTTTGATGGTAACATATCTGTTACTAGCTCCGATTTACCGAATGCAACATGTTTATAGGAGTCTTTGGTAGTCAAAAGGATAGGGGAGTAGCCTTTGTTGTTTTTTGTTGGAAGAATTTGATTGATTTCTTCGGGAATATGAAAGCGATAATTTATGTTTGCCTTTGACGCATTTGGATGCCCAAAGCCTAAATTACTCTCCTTAATCCAAGTTCCATCTTGGTTTTGCCTTGCAAGAACTAGATGCCAATATGGTGCGTATAATTCTTTTTTTGAAATTCCATATTTAAAAATAGAAGCATTTGGTAATTGCAACTTGTAATGAATTGTAAAAGAAAATGATGTGTTTGGCGCAATTGGTTTTGACAGTGATATTTCAATAACATCAATAGCGTTTGACATACGCTTCCAAGGCAATTCATCTTTTTGAGTACGTACAGTTGTGATAGTAGTATGGCCTCTGTTTATTTTTTTTGTTCGAATTAATTTATAATCGTAATCATTTGCTAAAAACATTCCCAAAGGACTGCGTTCTGATGCATATGCATGATTCCAATCTAATAATGTGATTGTGTCAACAGAAACACTGCTGTTGTTTGTCCAATGAATGTCTTGTGATATGTGAAGTGGATTTGAATTCCCATTCCATCGCACTTCTATATAATAACTGTGCTGCGCAAAGGAATAAGCAAAACAGCATAAAAAACAAGAAACAAGAAGTTTTAGACGCATTTAGAAGTTTGGCGTAAAGGTGTTTTTTGTGTGAAAACGCACAACATGAGCAACTGCTTCATCAACGTCATCTACCACTTTGATTAAGTTTAAATCTTCGGGACTGATATTTTCATATTCGTTCAAAATGGTTTTTTTAATCCAATCCATCATACCGGACCAAAAATCAGAGCCAAAGAGGACAATGGGAAATTTCTTAATTTTTTCAGTTTGGATTAAAGTCAATGCTTCAAAAAGCTCATCCAAAGTACCAAAACCACCCGGCATCACCACAAATGCTTGTGAATATTTGATAAACATCACTTTTCGGACAAAGAAATAGTCAAAGTCTATGTGTTTGTCTTTATCAATATAAGGGTTGTTTTTTTGTTCAAAAGGGAGTTCAATATTAAGCCCTACTGAAGTACCCCCACCTTGTTGCGCTCCTTTGTTGGCGGCTTCCATAAGGCCAGGGCCACCTCCAGTAATGACGCCAAAGCCGTGCTGTACTATTTTTTCTGCAATAGCTACAGTTTGCTTGTAAACAGGATGATTGGGTTTGGTACGTGCCGATCCAAAAATAGAAACACAAGGGCCAATAACGCCCATTTGCTCAAATCCATTCACAAACTCTCCCATGATTTTGAACAACAACCATGAGTTACTTGATTTCATTTCAGTCCAGGCTTTTTCCATACGCTTTATCGTTTTAATTCTTCACGCAAAAATCTTGCAGTATGACTCGATTTGTGGCGAGAAACTTCCTCTGGTGTACCCGTACAGCAAATTTCTCCTCCCTTAGACCCTCCTTCAGGACCTATGTCCACAATATAGTCCATTTGTTTGATGACGTCCAAATTATGTTCAATGATAATCATGGTATTTCCCTTATCTACCAACTTGTTAAGCACATTCATCAACACCCGAATATCTTCAAAATGCAACCCTGTTGTTGGCTCATCCAAAATATACATTGTTTGTCCTGTATCTCTTTTTGATAATTCTGTAGCTAGTTTTATACGCTGTGCTTCGCCACCAGAAAGGGTAGTGGACTGTTGTCCAAGGGTGATGTATCCAAGCCCAACATCTTGAATGGTTTTTAATTTTCGATAGATTTTGGGGTAGGGTTCAAAAAACCTACAGGCATCATTAATGGTCATTTCTAAAACATCGCTGATGCTTTTGTTTCGATATCTGATTTCCAGTGTTTCCCTATTAAAGCGTTTGCCGTAGCAATCGTCACATTGCACATATACATCTGGTAGAAAATTCATTTCAATGGTTTTTACACCCGCCCCTTGACAAGTTTCACACCTACCGCCTTTTACGTTAAAACTAAAACGCCCAGGTTTGTAGCCACGAATCATCGCCTCAGGCGTCTTGGTAAATAACTGACGAATTTCTCCAAAAACCCCCGTATAAGTCACCGGGTTACTTCTTGGCGTTCTCCCAATAGGAGATTGGTTGATATCAATAACTTTATCGATGTGTTCCAATCCTTTTAATGCGGTGTAGGGCAGGGGTTTTTTAACGGCCTTAAAAAAATGCTGATTTAATATGGGGTAAAGGGTTTCGTTTATCAAGGTTGATTTTCCGCTTCCTGAAACACCCGTTACGCCAATCATACTTCCTAACGGCAAGGTTAAACTAACATTTTTAAGGTTGTTTCCGGTGCAACCTTTAAGTGTAAGCTTTTTTCCATTTCCAATGCGTCTTTTTAGGGGGGTTTCAATCTGTTTTTTCCCAGTAAGATAAGCTGCTGTTTCTGTTTTTAGGGATTTTATTTTCTTTGGTGAGGAAGCTGCAACCACTTCGCCACCATGACGTCCTGCGCCAGGTCCCATATCAATGAGATAGTCCGATTTAAGCATGATGTCTTTGTCGTGCTCCACTACAATTACAGAATTCCCAATATCACGTAATTGCATGAGGGATTCAATGAGTTTCTCATTGTCACGTTGATGTAATCCAATGCTTGGCTCATCTAGAATATAAAGCACACCAACCAATTGCGCACCAATTTGCGTAGCCAATCTGATGCGTTGTGCTTCGCCACCAGAAAGTGATTTTGCACTGCGGTTAAGCGACAAATAATCCAATCCAACATCCAATAAAAACGTCAAGCGTTTTTCAATTTCCAACAATACTTCGTGCGCAATAGCACGTTGCTTTTCGGATAGTTTTTTACTGATTCCCTTAACCCATTGGTGTAAGGCAGCAATATCCATTTGCGTTAGATCGGAAATACTTTTGTCGTCAATTCTAAAAAACAAGGCTTCTTTTCGAAGTCTAGCGCCATGACAGTCTGGACAAGATATTTCATCCATAAATCCCTTAGCCCAACGTTTTAATGCGCTGGTATGCCCCTCGTTATATTGATGCTCCAAAAAGGGAATAACGCCGTCGTAATCGATGCTGTATTCTCTGGTGATACCCAACGTTTTTGAGGCTACCGAAAAACGTTCATTTCCACCATATAAAATAACGTCAAGAGCCTCTCTGGGAATGGATTTTAACGCATCTGTAAGCGAAAAACGATAACGCTCCGCAATGCTATTCATCTGTTTAAACGTCCAATTATTTTTTTCTGCTCCTATGGGTGCAATACCTCCAGACTTGATTGAAACGCCGTCGTCTGGAATCACCTTTTTTAGGTTTACTTCGTGCTTTAACCCTAAACCGTTACAGGAAGAACACATGCCCTTTGGTGAGTTAAATGAAAAGGTGTTTGGCTCTGGCTCTGGATAGGAGATACCAGTGCTTGGACACATCAATTTCCGACTAAAAAAACGCGCTTTTTCTGTGTCAAAATCATACACCATAAGCATGTCATTTCCATGATACATGGCGGTTTCTATGGAGTCTGCCAGTCGCTTGCTGTCGTTTTCACTTTCTTTAACGGCAAGTCGGTCAATGACAATTTCAATATCGTGTGTTTTATAGCGATCTAACTTAAAGTTCGGTGATAACTCTACGAATGAACCGTCGGTGCGCACACGCGTAAATCCTTGTTTGCTAATGGAAGCAAAGAGTTCGCGGTAATGCCCCTTGCGTGACTGCACCACAGGTGCAAGAATGGCAATTTTCTTACCCAGATAGGTTTTTAAAATGGTGTCCTGAATTTCCGCATCGGTGTATTGCACCATTTTCTCATTTGTCTGGAAACTGTAGGCATCTGCCGCACGTGCAAATAGCAAACGCAAAAAATCATACACTTCTGTGATGGTACCTACGGTGGAGCGTGGACTTTTCCCTGTCGTTTTTTGCTCAATGGCAATTACAGGAGATAAGCCGTCAATTTTATCCACATCAGGGCGTTCTAATCCGCCCAGAAACTGCCGTGCATAGGCAGAAAAGGTTTCAATATAACGGCGTTGCCCCTCGGCATAAATGGTGTCAAAAGCCAAGGATGATTTGCCACTTCCCGAAAGACCGGTAATCACGACCAGTTCGTTCCGTGGAATGGTTACATCAATATCTTTTAGGTTGTGTACACGTGTTCCTTGTACAACAATAGCATCTTCCATAGTCAATCGTCGAATATAGGCGATATTTCAATAAAAACAATTGCTGCAACCCTCTTTTTCTTTGATATTCAAAAACAGTTTTTCAACATGTTTTTTTTGGATTGTAAGGATTTTCTTATATAATTTTTGTGTCCATTTAGGTCCGTTCAAGCCGATCTGAACGTAGTTTCAGCCTTGTTTTGTGTACACAAACCCGTTTTTTTAATTTTAAGTTATTAGAAATTGAAATTTTTGCTGTTAAAACTTATATGATGGCGTTACGTTTACTTTCAATTTTCTATTTTTTATTTTTCACTTCAACGCTAATTTCCCAAGAGCATGATATCTGTCTGCATAAGTTGTCTGTCCCTCCGCTGGCGCGAGGGTTTCTCTCGTGCCAAATAAAGTTAAAACCCCAACCTTATGAAAACAACCTACATCTTACTATTAACATTAAGCATTACTAGTTTTACCCATGCCCAAACCTCAAACAGTTCTGCTTTTGATGACTGGCGAAATATCGTATTGGTATCAAAAGTTGAGGGCGTCAACACTTCGGGTTTTCATTTTGAGTATTTGCAAAATCGCAACACTACATGGGGCGATTGGCTATTGCCATGGGCAGTAAGTTTCCAATCTACAGAGCTACACGACAAAACCTTTAACGAATCCAATTATAGAACAGCTTCCGTAGCACAGATAACCGTTGGGGTAAATGGCTATAAACCCCTAACCAACAACTTATTCCTAAACCTTGACGGAGGTGTTATAATTGGAAATGAAAAACTCACACATTTTTCTGGTGCCTACAATGAGCGCATATTTATTGGACTTAGCCTTTTTCAAGGGATTTTATTTGTACCTGATATAGCTATTCCCATTGTGTTAAAAGCAGGAATCTATGAAGACGTGCTGAACTCCAAACTTTACAATTTTGATATAGGCGTGAAAATAGGGATAGGTCTAAAGTTTTAAGTCGTTTTCTTTTTAAAGGCATCACAATGCAATTGCAAATCGGGATAAAAACGGCTAAACCCCTCTTGTAAGGTATCGTAATGTATTGCTAAACTTTTTGCACCATCTGCTAGTTCGGTCAACCCACTGCGATGCGCCATTTTTTGTAAAATATCCGCAATGCCCTCTTGGGTTTGGTATTTTGATAACCAATCTTGTGAAACCATTCCCACCAAATAACGTTGTGCTGTACGTGGTAAAACGGATTCGTGTTTCTGAAGTATGGGCTGTACGTTTGCAATAAACGCCGAGAGTAACATATCGTGATACGCATCAAAATGCTTTGCTAAAAAATGGTCGTAAAACACATCCATAAGCACACGTGCCAAATGGCGGTGTTTGGAAAAAAGTAACTGCCGTAGTGCTATGGTAACAGTGTGTTTATCTGTAAAACTGTCAATACTTCTGTGCATGACAACACCCACTCGAATAGCTTCAGTAAACGCAGGTAAATCTTTATTTCTAACATGATCCCCAATAAAATTCCCAACCACCAATCCCGAGTTGGGATAGGCTAAGGCGAGGTGTGCTAAATAATTCATTGGTGCGGGCTTATGTGTATATTTACCAAAACAAAAGTATGACTTTAATTGCGTCTGTTTCGGGAATTCGCGGCACCATTGGTGGCAAAGTAAAAAATAACCTTACACCCATAGATGTTGTAGCATTTGCCGCAGCTTATGGCAGTTGGTTGTCTTCAACCACAAACACTGCCTGTACGGTTGTAGTGGGTCGTGATGCGCGTATTTCGGGCCCGATGGTGCAGCAGTTGGTACAACAAACGCTTATTGGCTTGGGAATCGATGTGATTGATGTGGGTCTTTCTACCACACCCACCGTAGAAATGGAAGTGGTGCGTCAAAACGCGCAAGGCGGTATAATTCTTACGGCGAGTCATAACCCAAAACAATGGAACGCATTAAAATTACTGAACAGTAAAGGAGAATTCATTAGCAGCGATGACGGAAAAGCCCTTATGCAACACCTTGATAAACAGTCTTATGACTTTGCTTCGGTGGATGATCTTGGTGCCGTATCAACGGTTGATAATGCACTGGAAGAGCATATTGATGCGATTTTAGCCTTGGACTTGGTCGATGTTGATGCGATTCAGGCAGCCCAATTTTCTGTAGTGGTTGACGGTGTGAATTCTTCTGGAGGTGTGGCTGTACCCATGTTATTAGATAGACTTGGTGTAAAGACGACCAAAATTCACTGCACACCAAACGGCGAATTTCCACATAACCCTGAGCCATTAAAAGAACATTTGACAGATTTAACAGCTGCGGTTTTAGACAATAAAGCAGACATTGGTATTGCCGTTGATCCCGATGTAGATCGGTTGGTGTTAATGGACGAAAAAGGGGGGCTTTTTGGCGAAGAATATACCTTGGTCGCATGTGCAGATTATGTACTTGCTCATCAAAAAGGGGCAGTAGTATCAAATCTTTCTTCTAGTAGAGCCTTGGCTGATTTGGCGGGGCAACATGGAGTGGATTATCATGCTAGTGCAGTAGGCGAGGTGCATGTGGTAGAAAAAATGAAAGCAGAAAATGCCGTTATTGGTGGCGAAGGAAATGGTGGTATTATACTACCTGAGTTGCATTATGGTAGAGATGCCCTCGTTGGCATTGCCTTATTTCTTAGTTTTTTAGCCAAAGCGCGTGTAACGGTTTCTAGTCTTAAAAAGCGATATAGCAATTATGTTATGGCTAAGAAAAAAATTCAGTTATCTGAAGCATGGGACACAGATGCCTTGCTGGTAGCTGTTGCGGATACATTTAAAGATGAGCGTGTTACCACCATTGACGGGGTAAAAATTGACTTTGATGATTCATGGATACATTTACGGAAATCTAACACGGAGCCAATCATCCGTCTATATGCAGAAGCCTCTGATGAACAACGGATACATGCACAAGTAGAAAAAATAGAAAAGGCTATTGCGGATTTTGTCGCATCAGTTTAAAGCGGTTGTGCGTCCAGAAATACAGGGAAGGGTCTTCTTTAATTTGTTTCTCTAAGGCTTCATAAAATGCATCTGTAATCTGAAAATCGTCCATTTCTTTTGGTTTATCAGAGAGTACGCTAAATGTCGTTTCATAATACCCCCGTTTTAGGCGTTTTACTTTAGCCATAACAATAGGGACATCAAAGCGTTTTCCTAGACGTTCTGCGCCTGTAAATACAGGAACATCATGTCCAAAAAAGCTACGGTAGTAGTTTTTGCTTTTTCGTTGGGGAGACTGATCAGCTGCAAAGCCCACCAACGTCAATTTATTATTACGTTGTGAAGCAGCAAATTCTTCAGAAAATTTTTTTCGTGAAATCAACGCTGAATTGTGCTTTGAGCGTACATTTTTAAAGTAGTTGTCAAAGTATTCATTTTGTAAAGGGGCATAAATAGCAACCGGTTTGAGGGAAACATAATATCCTAACGCTAAGAGCCACTCAAAATTTGCATAATGTCCGGTCATGACAAATACCGATTTTCCTTGCTTGGCAAAATCTTCAACAAGCTCAGGATTTGTGACTGTAAAGCGTTTTAACATTTGCTTTTTTGACATACCTTTCACTTTTATGGCTTCTAAAAAAAAGTCACATAAATAGCGGTAAAAATCGCGTTCAATCTGCTTTTGTTTTTCAGGGGAATCGGCAAACCCACATAAAGCTAAGTTTTTACGAACAACTTTTTTTCGATAACCAATAATGCGGTAAACAAGGACATAAAACAGATTAGAAAGCTGATATAGTAACCAAAAAGGAAGCTTTGACACAACAAAAAGTAGCGGTGCTACTACAATATAAATCAGCAGATTCATTAGTTGTTATACGCTTTGCGATTAACTAAAGAAGATTTTTTTCAAGAACAGGTAAGATATTACTTATGTAATGGTCTTTAGCAACCACTTTCCCCTTTTCATCAAGTAAGAATAATTGGGGAATAGAGGTAACGCCGTATTGTGCAGCAATAGGATCTTCCCATCTTTTGAGGTGAGAAACATGATTCCAGTTAAGGTTATCGTTTTCAATGGCTTTTCTCCAACTTGCATCACTTTTGTCTAAAGAAACACTTAAAACAGTAAGACCTTTCTCTTTATATGTATTGTAGGTTTCTACCAATTTAGGACTTTCTACACGACAAGGTCCACACCAAGATGCCCAAAAATCAACCAATGTATATTTACCAAGTGTAGCGTATAAGCCTTGAGGATTACCATCCAAATTTGGCGCGATGAAATCAGGAGCAGTTGAACCAACACTTATTTCACCATCATCATCACTTTTTGTTTCTTCTACTTTTTCTTCAACTGGAAAAAGTATTTTTTCAATTTTAACCCCAGCCTTCGTTTTCTTAACTGTACGACTAAACGCATTGAAAATGTTTTGTGCTTCTGCTTCTTCAACTCCCTTATTCAGTATGAGTTGTTCTAAAATTAATGTTGAGATATAAGAATCTGAGTTTTCAGAAACAAAATAAACTTGAAAATCTGTGAATTTGGTTTGCATTTCGTTTAGTTGTTCTTGCAAATCAACAAAAGCGAGACTATCTCTGGAAATCATCGCATTTCGCATTTCATTTTGAATTCCAAATAAATCATCAATCAAAGGGGTAGAGGTCTTTATGTATCTTCTAAAATCTGAATTTGATTTGGTGCCACTTGCTTTGGATGAACGAATGCTGTCTTTGTAGATTTCAACTGTAATTTCACCAGGCTCTAAGACAACTGGTACCACATCGCGATTACCATCTAAAAGCAGGTAATGCATTTCGGGTAATTTGATAGTGCCTGTGTAGCTTGCAACGCCGCCTTGTATGGCTAGTGTATCTAAGGTTTGAGGTTGGTTGTTGTTGTCTAATGCAATAAGAAAAACATTGTTGTTGTCTTCTACATCTGCGGAAATATTTAAAGTGTAATCTGATGTTTGGCAAGAAGCCAAAATGAGCATTGAGGCAAATAGGGTAAATAATCGCATAAAAAATATTTTTTTCAAATTTAGGAAAAAGAAACGTGGCCAAGGCGAATGCTAATGCTTTTTTAAGCTCACCATAATTCCATTGACCAACTGATTATAGTCCATGGTTTTAAAATCTTCATCAGCAAAAAATGCTTTTAATTTATCGTTATGGTAGTCATAAATTTTCCACCTTTTGTTATGATATTCTAAAGCGGTTAGGTTTTCAATCCAATCACCAGAATTTAGATACAAACAACGTCCTTTTTTATTTTTAAGAATTCGCTTTTGTGGCTGATGAATATGACCGCATACCACATAATCATAACCCTGATCAATAGCTAGGTCAGCAGCAATTTGCTCAAAATCATTGATGAATTTTACTGCTTTTTTGACACTATTCTTTATTTTTTTTGACATCGAGTATTTTTCTTTTCCAAATTTGAGCAACCACCAATTTAAAAATCGGTTAATCAAAATCAGCATGTCGTAACCCCAGCCACCAAGCTTTGCAATCCACTTTGAATGTTGTACCGTAGCATCAAAAATATCTCCGTGGAATACCCATGTTTTTTTTCCATCGAGATCTAAAATTAATTTGTCAACAATTTGAATATTACCTAAATCAATTTCCGTGAATCTACGGAGCAGTTCATCGTGATTGCCTGTGATATAGAATACTTTTGTGCCATTGGTTGCCATGGCTATAATTTTCTTGATGACCTTTAAATGGCTTTTAGGGAAGTAGCGCTTGCGGAATTGCCAAATGTCAATAATATCCCCATTGAGTATAAGGGTCTTGGGGCGAATACTGGACAAGTAATTAAGGACTTCATCTGCATGACACCCATAGGTTCCTAAATGGATGTCTGATATAACAGCTAAGTCTAGTTTTCTTTTTTTCACGATATACAAATATCAAATTGCTATTTATCGTAAACATTAATTGGGTTTATTTAAACTCTTAACAAATGGTTACTAAATTGTTACTATCAACAATTTAAATGGATGTGTTAATATTCGTATTTTTGAAAAAAAATAATCCATGTCTGGCAATACTTTTGGCAAATCTTTTACATTAACTACCTATGGAGAATCTCATGGCCCAGCCCTTGGTGGCGTTATTGATGGTTGTCCTGCAGGTGTTCCTATTGATATTGAAACCATTCAAAAAGATTTGGACAGGAGAAAGCCAGGGCAATCGGCTATAGTTACCCAACGTAAAGAGCCTGATACGGTTCAAATTTACTCTGGTGTATTTGACGGAAAATCTACGGGAACACCGATTGGCTTTGTCATTCACAATACAAATCAAAAATCAAAAGATTACACCCACATTAAGGACAGTTACCGTCCTTCACACGCCGATTATGTATATGATCAAAAATACGGGTTCCGCGATTACCGCGGAGGTGGTAGAAGCTCTGCTCGTGAAACAGCAGCACGTGTTGTTGCTGGGAGTATTGCCAAACAAATCATTGCACCTGTTCAAATTCAAGCTTTTGTATCTGCAGTTGGGGAATTGACATTGCCACATCCAGAAACAATTTCAGATTTTTCTTTTATTGAAGAAAATCCTGTGCGCTGTCCAGATGTGGAAATGGCGGAAAAAATGGAAGCCTACATCAAGCAGGTTCGAAAAGATGGGGATACTGTTGGAGGAGTCATAACTTGTGTAGCGAAGAACGTTCCAGTGGGCTTAGGTGAACCTGTTTTTGATAAACTACACGCGGTTTTGGGTCAAGCAATGCTTTCCATCAATGCTGTGAAAGGCTTTGAGTATGGAAGTGGTTTTGCTGGAGCTGCTTTACGTGGAAGTGCGCACAACGATTTGTATAACGAAGACGGCACTACTAAAACCAACAATTCAGGAGGTGTGCAAGGTGGCATTAGCAACGGAATGGATATATACTTCAATGTCGCTTTTAAACCTGTAGCTACTATCATGCAGTCGCAAGAAACGATAGACAACAAAGGGGAAACGGTTACCATGGAAGGCAAAGGACGCCACGATCCTTGTGTAGTACCAAGAGCTGTTCCTATTGTTGAAGCCATGACTGCTTTAGTATTGGCAGACTTTACACTTCGCAATAAAAACGCTAAATTGTAGCATGCGAAAATTAGCGCTTCATTGGCAAATCTTGTTGGGAATGTTTTTTGGCGTTCTTTTTGGTTTGGTATTTAGTGAGTTTGATTGGGGAAAGTCGTTTGTTGTGGATTGGGTTAAACCTTTTGGAACGATTTTCATAAACGCATTAAAGCTTATTGCTGTTCCGCTAATTCTTGCATCGCTTATAAAAGGAGTTTCTGATTTAAAAAACATCGCCCAACTATCCAATATGGGTGGCCGTACGATTGGACTTTACTTACTCACTACACTGACAGCAGTAACAATTGGATTAACGGTTGTTAATGTCATAAAACCTGGGAACACGCTTTCAGACGAAACAAGAACCGAACTCCTTAGTTCGTATGCATCAGATGCAGCGGCAAAACAATCTATCGCAGCGACGCAAAAAGAAGCCGGCCCACTACAAGCATTAGTCGATTTAGTTCCTTCTAACATTTTTGCTGCCATGCAAGACAATGGCAATATGTTGCAAGTCATTTTCTTTGCTATCTTTTTTGGTATTGGTTTGGTACTGATACCCAAACAAAAGGCAAAAGCTGTAAAAGACTTTTTTGATGCGCTTAACGAGGTTATCCTCAAACTTATTGACTTGATTATGATAGCTGCTCCTTATGGTGTTTTTGCCCTTTTGGCAGCACTTATTGCCGAAGCACCCTCAGCAGATTTATTCAAAGCACTTGGGTTGTACACGGTAACTGTGTTAATTGGCTTGTTGCTTATGATTCTATTTTACATCATACTGGTACGCATTTTTACTCGAAAAAAAACAGGGTTTTTCTTAAAAGGAATATCTCCAGCACAACTCTTGGCATTTTCTACAAGTTCATCTGCAGCTACACTTCCTGTGACTATGGAACGTGTTCACGAACACCTAGGCGTTCAAGAAGACGTTAGCAGTTTTGTGCTGCCTATTGGCGCTACTATCAATATGGACGGAACAAGTTTATATCAAGCGGTTGCAGCAGTGTTTATTGCGCAAGCGTTTGGCATGGATTTAAGTCTTTCGGCACAATTGGGAATTATCGCAACAGCTACCTTGGCATCTATTGGCTCAGCTGCAGTACCGGGGGCAGGAATGGTAATGCTCGTTATTGTTTTGGCGCAAGCAGGGATCCCAGAAGCGGGATTGGCACTTATTTTTGCTGTTGACAGGCCTTTGGATATGTGTCGTACTGCCGTCAATGTAACTGGAGATGCCTCCGTATCGATGTTAGTCGCCAAATGGTTAGGCAAACTTGGCAAGCCAAAAGCCAAAAATTGGGATGATCATTACCCTAAGAAATAAACCGCTTTTTATGTGTTTGGGATAGAGTACATTGGGTACTTCCAAAAACGCGTTTTCTGTTTTTTGCGATACAATTGTACAGTCCTCTTTGAATAAAATTAGGCGTTATCATAAAAAAGAACAGCATCCATTTAAATTTAGGCAGCTCCTGAATTATACATCGTACTGCGTGTTGGTGTGTTATTGTTATTTTAGACACATAAACCACAACAGTTTCTAATGGAAGGTTAAGGTCTTTTGCTAAATTTGAGGACAATGATGCAAATTGAAAGTGTTGTCGGGTATCATGTTTAAGAACAAACCGAACAAAAGTGCTGCACATCAGGCATTCACTATCATAAAAAATAACGGCATCATTCACTTTTTCTTTCGTTCTACTAGTTCAAGTGCTTCAACGTTTACTTGTGTGGTGAAAACGCCATAATTAACAATGGCTTTGTTCTTCTCCAATGTATCAACAGTACCCACCGCTTTGCCGTCATACATCCGGACCTTATCGCCTATATGAAATGAGATTTTTGGACGTGGTTTTACTTTGGGCTTTGTATCAGGATTTTTCTTTTTCTCCTCTCGTACTACTTCAACTTTTTTTGAAACCTCTTTCTTAAGCGCCTTTTTTTGTTGTTGTTCTTTTTTGTGTTCCGCTACGGACTTGCGTTTGCGCTTGGCATTTTCTTCTTCAACAACACGGAGTAAATCTGCAATTAAAGGCCGTTTTTTATTATTGATAAAATACCGTTCTGCCGCATCATTTACTTTGTTGCCTAAAGCAATCATGCGTTGCTCCTGATCATAGAGTTCTTGATAACGCTCAAGCTTTAATTTTACTTTGGCATTAAGCGATTCTAACTTTTCATTTTCCTTTTTATTTTTGATAGATGCCTCTTGCAATTCTTTTGAGGTTTTACTCATGGAGGCGCGTTCTTTTTGCAGTTTGGCAATACTGGCATCAAAGCGCACTTTACCACGCTCAATCTTCTTTTTTGCTCTGTTGATAAGGCTATACGGAATACCGTTTTTCTCAGCTACCTCAAAGGTGAATGAACTTCCTGCTTCACCAGAAACCAAATTAAACGTGGGTTGCAAACTCTTACCGTCAAACTGCATGTTGGCATTGGTCATATGTGGCAATTCGTTGGCGAGAAGCTTTAGATTGGAATAATGGGTGGTAATAGCACCAAAAGACTCGCGTTCATAAAAAACTTCCAAAAATATTTCTGCCAAAGCACCTCCCAATTCAGGGTCAGATCCAGTTCCAAATTCGTCAATTAAAAACAAGGTTTTATCATCGCATTTTTTTAAGAATCGCTGCATGTTCTTTAAGCGATAACTGTACGTGCTCAATTCATTTTCAATGGATTGATTGTCGCCAATGTCCGTTAAAATACGCTCAAAAACACCTATGTGACTTTGTTCGTGAACGGGAATCAAAAAACCGCTTTGCAACATCAATTGCAAAAGTCCAATTGTTTTTAGGGTGATGCTTTTCCCACCTGCATTTGGCCCGGAAATAACCATAATGCGGTTTTCGGGGTGTAGGTGTACATCTTGCGGAAAGGTCTTATTCTTTTTTCTTTTGTTGCTTAAATAGAGTAGGGGATGGTATGCGTTTTTTAAATCAATTTCTTGGGTTTTGCAAAGTATGGGTAACGCAGCATTCATCTCCTTAGCGTAGTGTGCTTTTGCAGCATGCGTGTCTATCAAGGTTAAAAAACTAGAAAAGGTTTTAAAATCTCCTTCAAATGGACGCATATAATCGGTCAATGCCCGTAAAATCGCATCAATTTCTTCTTTCTCGTCATACAATAAATTCTGAAGTTCTTGTGTGTATTGTAAGGTCGTTTCGGGTTCGATATATACAATACTTCCCGTTTTGCTACTGCCGTGAATCACTCCTTTTACCTTACGGCGATACATGGCTTTTACTGCCAGCACACGTCTGCTACCAATAACCGTTTCTCTTATTTCATCTAAAAAACCAGAGCCGTGATAGGTGCTTAATGCGCTACCAAAACTTTGACTTATTTTTGAGCGCACGCCATTCATCTGCCTACGAATACTGAAGAGCTTCTCAGATGCACGGTCTTTAAGTTCTCCGAACTTATCAACGATCCGGTGAATTTCTGCAGGAATTTCTTTTACAGGTAATTGCCCATTAGAGGCTTCATAAAGTCCGGGATATCGGTCTTTGTTCTTTTTAAGAAATACAAGAAGCGTATTTGCCGTTTCAGAAAGTAACAATAACCGTCTAAACCCATCGATTTCTATTTTGCTATTTTCTACGGATAGCAATGAAACTTCTTGTGTTATATCTTCAAAGCCGTGATTTGGAATGGGTTTTTCTTCTGTAAAAGAAGTTAAATATTCGTTTGTACGATGTAAAGTGCCTTCTACTGCACGAAAACTTGTATGGGGTGAAGTTTCCAACATCTGCACTTTTCCCGATTCAGTAGCACATCGTGCGGCAGCCTGTTCTAGGACTACTCCAAACTCCAAATCATCAAGCGTTTTCTGCGCAATTATTTTCATGTCAATTTTTTCTATCTTGAGGCTTCGCAAAAATAGCTTTTTTCATGCAGGTTAGATTAGAAAAATCTTGGCAAAATCAATTGGCTTCACAGTTTGAGGCGCCTTATTTTAAGGAACTTACCCATTTTGTGCGTCAAGAATATGAGCAATTTACTTGTTTTCCTCCAGCAAAAGATATATTTAATGCATTGGATGCTACGCCTTTTGATAGTACTCGTGTGGTTATTTTAGGACAAGATCCGTATCACGGAGCGGGACAAGCGCATGGGCTTTCATTTTCTGTTCCAATCGGAGTTGAACATCCGCCATCACTCAAAAATATACTTAAAGAACTAGAAACTGACATCGGAAAACCTTACCCAGAAAGCGGATCGCTTATTTCGTGGGCAAAACAAGGCGTATTACTTTTAAACGCAACACTTAGCGTTCGATCTGGGCAGGCTGGAAGTCACCAGAAAAAAGGATGGGAGCCATTTACAGATGCGGTTATCAGATCGCTTTCAGAAAATAAAGCAGGGATTGTGTTTATGCTTTGGGGTAATTATGCCAAGAAAAAGGGGAAACACATAGACCGATTAAAGCATTTGGTATTGGAAGCTGGGCATCCTTCGCCCTTGAGTGCAAACCGTGGTTTGTGGTTTGGGAATGCGCATTTTAGTCAAGCAAATGCCTATTTAATACAACAAGGGTACACTCCTGTTAATTGGTAATTACACTGATTTAACCAATAATACACTTGCCAATCCGCCTGCCCCTGCAATAGCAGCCAAGCCTGTTTGTTTGTTGTTCTTAAGTGTGTGAAACAAGCGCACTGCCAATACCGCACCCGAAGCGCCTATAGGGTGTCCATATGCAATGGCTCCTCCATAAGGGTTGATTTTGTTTTTTGGCGCACCGCTGAGTTTTGCACATAAGATCGCCTGAACGGCATAAGCTTCCATAAGTGCTATATGATTGATATCATCCCAATTCAGCATATTTTGTGCAAGAATTTGTTTCATTGCTTTTGCTGGTAGTATGGGAAATACTTTTGGATCACCACCAGTGGTGTAACCATCAATAATTTCCATGCAATACGCAGGATTCATTTTTTTCACCATTTCCTCAGAAGCCACAGCTACAAAGGCAGCACCATCGGCTTTGGGTGCTGTATTGCAAGGATGTGTATGTCCATAGGTTGCTTGTGCTTTTTGATAGACTTCTTTACGAATATCTCTTGCATAAGGATCAATTGGATCATTTCCCGATAGGGATACGATTTCGGCAGTTGAAACGGCTTTGTTGGCTAGGGCTTTTTTATGACTGTTTTGTACCCACTTAAGCTCCTCTTCATCAGATATCTTATGTATTTTTTTCAATGCTTTTATTGTATCTCCTAAGGGAATTGTTGCATCATCAGTAGGGTAGAAAGGGGGTCTTTCCAAAGGGGTGGGTTTTTTGTTCCATTGTATGGGGTAGTGTCTTCCTGGTCTAAGGGAAAAAGATTCTACTCCACCCGCCAAAATGAGATGTGCCTGACCGAGTTGAATTTGTTTAAAAGCTTGAATAATCGCATCCAAGCCACCAACGCATTGTCGATCTATAGAATTACCTAATAGTGCTGTTGAAAACCCTGCCTTAAGAGCACAAAGTCTTGCTATATTTCCACCACCGCCTATGGCATTAGAAACAAATACATCATCAACTTCTGAGGAGTCAACATCTAATTGTTTTAAAATATCGGTCAACACAGTTGCAGCCATATCTTCTATATGGATATCACGCAAAAAACCGCCTACTGGGGAAATTGTTGTTCTAGAACCAGCAATCAAAAAGACTTTTTTGGAGATTACAGCCATTTCATTAGGGTTTTAATATCTGCTTTTCCATTTGCAAGCATCGGCCACATATCACAAAAAATCCATTTTTTTGGAACACCCTGTGCGCCCAGAGTATCGTGCGCCTTTTTTTTTAGGGTTTGCCATACTTCAGCAGATCTTTTTTCATTTGTCAACAAGACGATTATATTTTCTTTTATTTCATTGGGTTTAGACAATAAAACAAGTGTTTCAGTCTCTAAGAGTTCTTTGTACCAGGTTTCTAGTAAATCAAGATCAATAACATGACCACTTACGGAAATATGACGATCTGGTCTTCCGCTAAAAAACAATCGATTCTTATACCCAATATATCCTTTATCTTTTGTCGATATAAAACCATTTAATTCATTTGTTTTCAATGACTTTTGAAGATATGATGAGAATACATCTTTGCTTTTTATCCAAATGGTCCCATTGGTGTGATTAGGTACTTTTTGGTTGTACTCATCCAGTATTGCGACTTCTACATTTTTACAAATTTCTCCTACACTTTTGGTGTTTTCATTGGGGTGTTTAAGAGTAACAAAACTGGTTTCAGAAGCACCATAAAAACTATAAATTTTTGCATTCGGAAATACGTATTGCACTTTGCTGCGCTGTTGGTTAGAGAATTTTGCGCCTCCTACAAAAAGATAACGAACAGCATGTATCGCTTTCATCTGGTTTTTGGAAAATGCCTTTACAAAAAACATGCAATGTAAAGGAGTAGCCCAGAGCATATAATTTTGATTTGATGCTAGTTTTGTAAAGTGCCTAATTTCATGATTGGGAAATACTTGGGGTTGTTGACCGCGTTGTAAAGATTCCATAGCACCAAATAGCGAAAGTGAGTAGGGGAGCGCCCCCATTACCAGCCCCTTTACATCAGGAAAATCAGTAATTTGATCCGTTATAAGTGCAAAGCTGTTTTTCCAACTTTCAAAAGAGCGAACAATGCCTTTCTGTTGGTTTTTAGTTCCACTAGAAAAACACAAAATGGAAGGTTTTGATACTTCGTGTTTGACTGTATAAACGCCGTTAACAATAGTTTTATTTATGTTTAAGCCTAATGATTTTATAATGGAAGAAGAGATGGCTCCGACGCTTATTCCAGATTGAATAAGCGACGTGGCGTGCTTTAGAAAAAGAGGATGTTGGGTTTCGTCAAAAAGTAGAAATGTATTTTTGGGGTTTGTAACAATATGTTGAAGGGTTGACATCATAGGCTAAAATTAACCGCCAACTCGTTTCACATGGTGCCCATCGTTACGAAGCACCTCCATGACTTTCTCTCGCACATTTCCTTGAATAATGATTTCGTGGTCTTTTACTGAACCACCAACACTACAATGCTGCTTGATTTTTTTAGCTAAGGCTTTTAACTGTGTCTCATCACCCTGAAATCCTTTGATTACGGTTACTGTTTTTCCTCCACGCCCTTTGGTGCTAAAGTGGGCTTCTAGGTTTTGTTTTGCTAATTCTTTAGTGGCTTCTGGCGTTGGAACGTAGGTTCCTTCGGCTTCTGGAAAAAGCTTTTTTAAATCTGATAAGTCGCTTAGTTTAGCCATTATTTTTTTAGTAATCCAAGGTCTATAAGGCGTTCACGAAGAAAATCACCAGCCGTAATATCATCAAATTGTTTGGGGTTTTCTTCTGAAACACAATGCGGTAATACATTTAAGGGCATAGTTGCCACTGGATGCATAAAGAAGGGGATAGAGTAGCGTGAGGTTCCCCATAATTCTTTTGGTGGGTTTACGACACGGTGAATAGTCGATTTTAGTGTATTGTTGGTATGGCGAGACAGCATATCACCTACATTTACCATCAATTCGTTTTCGCCAGCAATGGCGTCAATCCATTCGTTGTTTCTATTTAATACTTGCAATCCTTTTCCATGTGCGCCCATAAGGAGTGTTATGAGGTTTATATCGCCATGCGCAGCAGCGCGCTCTGCATTCTTTGGTGCTGTTTGGATAGGTGGATAATGAATAGGACGGAGGATGCTATTCCCTGTAGCGACAAAATCATCAAAATAATTTGTATCCATATTCAAATACAGGGCAATGGCTTGTAACAAGGCAATACCCGTTTTTTCCAAGGCCTTAAAAACGGCTTCGCCAACTTCGTTAAAAGCAGGAATTTCTTCAACAATAACATTAGGTGGATAGTGTGCTCTGAGTGCTTCAGCTACTTGCGCATATTGACCAAAATGCCAAAATTCTTTTAAGTCGCCTTCCTTTTTACCTTTGGCGTGTTCTTTTCCAAAGGAAGTGTAACCACGCTGACCACCACCACCTTCAATTTCATATTTCTTTTTTATGGATTCGGGTAAATCAAAAAAGGCTTTAATTTGATCATATAATTCACGTATTAGTTCTTCAGACAAGAAATGCCCAGAGACAGCCACAAAACCAATTTCTTCATAGGCGCGACCTAAATCGGACACAAATTGATTGCGTTGTATTTGGGTTCCAGAAGTGAATTTTTGAAGGTCTAATGATGGAATTTTATTCATTCCTGCAAGATAAGAATTCAATCTAAAATATTTGATAATGGGGTGTA
>Ga0209654_1000503_pt1 | contig 37782 bp, 37 predicted proteins | sample SaaInl1SG_22_DNA_FD_184646 | JGI IMG/M metagenome (GOLD analysis project Ga0209654, IMG submission 184646) | Marine microbial communities from expanding oxygen minimum zones in the Saanich Inlet - ESP_161SG_22_DNA (SPAdes) (version 2) | ecosystem: Environmental > Aquatic > Marine > Intertidal... | reverse complement strand
TAATCTGAGAAAATAACGTTACTTTTATCATAAGAGGAATGGGGTGGAGTTGTGCAACTCAAAGATAACTTTGAGATACTTAACTTTTTCCTCTTTTTTTCTAAACGTTTAGGACGCTATTGATTTTCTCTATCATATTTTCTAATGCGGTATAAATAGAATTTTACAAGTTTTTCATAAGTTAGTTTACCCTCTACGATATGACCTTGAATCGTAGGAATATTTTGTTCTAAAATTAATGGCTTTAAACTATTATACGTGTCTTCCGTAAAGCTTTCTAATTCTTTTTCGAAAGGTTGCCAAAGCTCTTTGATGTCAATATACTTAGAATCTAAAACTTTAAACTCCCTAAAATCTTTGGTTGAAATTGCGCTTAAATCTGAATCAGCAGTAGTTGTTTTTTCCTCCGATTTGGTGTTTTTGCAGTTAAAAATAAGTATAGTTAAAAGGAAGGATAATAAAATTCTCATGGTTAGCATTTTTTATAAAAATACGTAAATCTTTGTAAAGTAAATTTATTTCAGCCAGCGTGATTTTTCAAAAATTAGTATTGACAATAAATGGGTTTTTCATCAAAGAAACTAGCGATAAATAAAGCTGAAGCGTATACTCCACGAGGTGGTATTTGTATTAACTACGATCTTCAAAAGGAATGATAATGTCTTTTTCTAAATAATTTTTAAGTCCGTTGAGCAACATAGCCCAACAAAATGAAGAATGTTTAAAATGATGGTTCTGTTTGGGCCAGTTTACATGACTAAAATTAACCAAAGTTCCGTTTTCAACCTCTTCCAAATCAAAACCAAAAGTTGTTGGGCCCCAATCCTCATCAGATTTTGTCATTTTAAAATGAACGGATTTGTTCAATTCAAATGTTGAAACTTTACAATACCAATTGTAAGTACTTGTGAAATTTAAGTTGTAGGTCGCATCAAGCATCGGTTCACCAGAACTTTTTAGTGTCCACCAATTATCTAAATGTTTTGGTTGGGATATGGCTTTGAAAACCTTGGATAAGCTTTGTTCTATCAATAAACTATGATAAATATTGAATTTCATAGTTAAATATAAAAGTTTTTAGATTAATTATCTATTTTTAAAATCTGAATTCTACTTATGAAATACCTTATATCGCTAGGCTTAATTTGTGCTTTTTCGTGGGTACATTCCCAAAACCATCAACTACTCGATACTACTGATTATGAACAGCATAAGCACTTAATTTCAAATTTTAAGGTCAAAAACGAAACGTTTAATGCGCATATTAAAAAAGATTACAAAGGTAAATTAAGAAAAGAAATCCTGAAAATTTATACTGCTTATCAAAGACAATTAGAAGAAATTTTAGAAAACAAAAAGTTGCTCTTCGACAGTCGATTTGAAACACATACTGATAGCCTTTTTAATGTTCTGGCAGTAAACAACATAGCATTGAAGGATAAAAATATTGAAGTCTTTTTATCAAAAAAGCCCTCTCCGAACGCCTTTAGTATTGGTAATGGCACTGTAATTATCAATATAGGACTTTTTTCATTTCTAGAAAACGAACATCAGGTATTATCAGTTATGGCACATGAAATGGCTCACGAATTGCTTAAACACAGCCATAAAAGTATCGTAAATAAGGCAACCTTAAATGTTTCTGAATTAGGAAATAACTCAGATTTCACAAGAAGTTTAAAATTAAATAAATACAATAAAGGTGCACTTTCCTTTGAAAAGCTAAAAGACCTTTTGTATGAAGAAGGTGAGACAAAAAGAAAAAATGAAATAGAAGCTGATTCTTTAGGTTATTTACTTTACAAGAACAGCAAATCTCCAAAACTAGAGTACTTAAACGCATTAATTGCGTTAAAAAAATATGATTCAGTTCCATCTATTCCCTTAGACTCTACCATCTATAAAAAAGTTTTTGATTTACCCGAACAACCATTCAGCCAACAATGGATGGAGAATGAAGATTTCGAGGCATATAATTATGGTTTTTACAAAGATAAAATAGATGCAGATTCCATAAAAAACCATCCAGAAATTGAAAATCGTATTGCAAGATTAAAGAAGAGTTTCGAAGAATTACAAGTTGAAACTCCAGTTACTAATACTACTAATGTAGATAGTACATTTATAACACTACAACATCTTGCAAATGAAGCTTATGTGGAGAATCTATTCTATAATAACGAGTACGGCTTAAGTATTTATTTGATATTGAAACGTTTAGAAAATAATTTTGATGATGATTATCTTAAAAAATGGTTGGGCATTAATTTTAACGCTATGTATGATGCGAAAAAGAAATACCAACTTAATAGGTATGTGGCTAGGGTTGTCCCAAAAGAGCAGAGCAAAAGTTACCAACAGTTTTTAAATTTTATATGGAACTTAAACCTCAGCGAAATAAAAACTATTGCAGACCATTACTCAAACCCTTAATTTAAATTAAGTCGTTCTAGCCTAATTTTATCAAAATCAGAGTTCTTATTAAATTCCCGAAGTAAAATATAGCCTTCTTTTGCAATGTAGGGATGAATGAAAAAATCATCAGACGACATGGGAATTGTTTCATGCTGAATGTCATCGCCAACTATTGAAACAATACCTAAAATCCAATTCTTTTCTTTAGACTCAGAATCTTTTTGATAATCTTGATAGAAGAAAACAGCATCGTTTTCATTGTTCAGATATTGAGCAAATAAAAAATCTGACGATGAAAATTTACTCATATCCTTTTCTATAGTTTCCGCTTTTATGATATTAAAATTAGCATCAAACTCCAACAGTATAAAGTCTTCCGTTTTTACATGAGGTCCAAGTAAAATATTATTGGCTATTTTAAATTTTTCTGAAAGCACTATAATTCGTTCATCATTAAATACAAAGTAAGAATGCGCAAACAATTTATACCCTTCATCTAGCTTTCCTCTTTTATTCATTTCAATAAATTCATTGGCTTCTTCCCATAATAAATGTTTCTTAAAGACTTCGTTACCAGAGGCATCCAAAACAATTTTAAAAAGACCTATTGCCTTATTTCGATCATATCCTGAAAGACTATACGGACTTATTTTTCCAGTTAAAATTGTTCTATTTTCTATTTTCTTTATAATATAACTATAGCTATACTTTGAATTGGTATGCTCCAATGTATAACTAAAATTAAGCTCTCCAGTACTAGCATCAATTTGCATTAACTTTTTACTACTTTCATCATAATCCTTTGTGTTATAGTCAAAATATAAAGCATTATCATGAACAGCACTGAACTGGTAACTAGATTTCCTAATGTCGCCTCCAAAATTATATTCCCATTCTTTTTCATTTCTTAAATTATAATATTGAATTGCCAAAGGGTTTTCTTTCGCCATTTTCTTTTTGATCTGAAGTACTATATACCCATTATTAGTACCGATAGGAAGATTTAAATATTTTCTTTGCTTCTGCGCTTTTTTAATGGTTTTCCCTTCTCGAAAACCCGTATTTAAAGTTTGCTCTTCTATGTAAAATGGTGTGTCAATTTCATTACTATCTAGATGAAGCAATCTAGAGGATGTAAATAAAATAGAACCACTGGCATTACCGTAACGTTTGGTAAGTAATAAATTGGCACCTATTTTATCTGGTCTGTAGTATCTAGAAAATATCCCTTTGTATACAATATCTATAAATTCTCCATTGGCCACTTTATTTAAGTTTTTATCAAGAATCACGTATTCATACTTCTCCTCATCCTGACTTATTTTGTCCAACTTGAAAAGAGAAAAATAACCATATACATCATTATTCTCTTCATATATTGGAGTAAACATTTGCATTTCTCCAGTAGCTAAGTTTGCTAGATTTGATATTTGAGCTTCAACTCTTGTTAAGCCTATAACAACAAATAAGATAATTGTGACTGTTATTCTCATGGGAATTTAATAGTGTGAGACCAATTACTTAAAAAACGAATCTACAAACTCGTACTTGTTAAAAACCTGCAGATCATCAATACCCTCGCCTACACCAATATATTTCACAGGAATTTGAAACTGGTCTGAAATACCGATAACTACTCCGCCTTTTGCTGTACCGTCAAGTTTTGTAACTGCCAAAGAGGTCACTTCAGTAGCTGCCGTAAATTGTTTAGCTTGTTCAAAAGCGTTCTGTCCTGTAGAACCATCTAAAACCAACAATACATCGTGTGGCGCGTCGTCTACAACTTTTTGCATTACACGTTTTACCTTGGTGAGTTCGTTCATTAAATTGACTTTATTATGCAAGCGACCAGCAGTGTCTATAATAACTACATCTGCATCTTGGGTTACGGCACTTTTTAAGGTATCAAAAGCCACTGATGCAGGATCGCTGCCCATAGATTGCTTTACGATAGGCACATCTACCCTATCTGCCCATACTTGCAATTGGTCTATCGCTGCTGCTCTAAAGGTATCCGCTGCTCCTAAAACAACATTTAAGCCTTGCTTTTTAAACTGACTTGCCAGTTTACCTATAGTCGTGGTTTTGCCAACACCATTTACGCCAACCACCATCATAACATAAGGTTTTTTACCCTCTGGAATTGTAAAATCTGAATCTTCTCCAGAATTGGTTTCTGATAACAAGCCCGCTATCTCTTCTCGAAGTATTTGATTAAGTTCGTCGGTACCTAAATATTTATCTTTAGATACGCGCTCTTCAATGCGCTTGATAATTTTAAGTGTCGTATTTACACCAACATCGCTAGTTACCAATACTTCTTCTAGATTATCTAGAACCTCGTCGTCTACCTTTGATTTGCCGGCAACTGCTTTACTTAATTTACCAAAGAAACTGGATTTCGATTTTTCCAAGCCCTTATCTAAGGTTTCTTTTTTTTCTGAAGAGAATATTTTCTTAAAAAAACTCATGTTTTTGTTTGTTGTTTGTCGTTAAGTTGTGAAACCGAACAACGGTTTGTAAATATTCCGTAAATGGCAGTTTTAAACTGACTTTCACAGAACAGTGCGTTAGAGATTGTAGCGGCATCCTTTTTAAAGAAAGCAGCGCGACTATTTATAGTTTAGAAACTTCCTGTTTTAAGGTCGCCGCATCGCCAGCTTCTCGCAATGACACTTTAAAAAGATATAGCGGAAAGCCCGACCACTCGCCCTGAGCTTGTCGAAGGGTTGCGGTAACGCCCAAATATTTAGCAACAACTTTCTTGCCTTTTACAGCAGCATGAAATATTGTCATTAAATATCTGCTGTAAAGATACTTAAAGCAGATAAAATTTTAATAGTACTAAAACAGAAATCCCGCAAAAAAGCGGGATTAATTTGATTACGGTAAGCCAAAATAGCGTACCTATCTCATTAAAAAAGCTGCTCTCTTTTCAGACAGCAGCTTTATATATTGTGGTAATAAACGTTTATTTCTTGTTTAAGAAATCGTTTACTAAGTCTGGACTCATTACTGATTCTACAAACATGTATGCTCCGGTTTTTGGAGACTTCACCATTTTTATGGCTTTGGTTAATCTTTTAGATCCTGTTTGTAACGATGCTACTGCTTTTTTTGCCATGGTATTTACGTTTTAGCTTTACGGTGTAAAACTTATTACTTAATTTCTTTATGAACTGTCATACGCTTAAGGATTGGATTGAATTTCTTCAACTCCATTCTGTCTGGCGTGTTCTTTTTATTTTTTGTAGTAATGTATCTTGAAGTTCCTGGTTGTCCAGATTCTTTATGCTCAGTACATTCTAATATAACTTGTATTCTATTACCTTTCTTTGCCATTTTATACTACTTAAACTATGACGTATTATTTTATAAATCCTTTTAATTTAGCTTCTTTAAGAGCAGCTGAAATTCCAATTTTGTTGATCGTTTTTAATGCAGAAGTAGATACCTTTAAAGTTACCCATTTGTCCTCTTCTGGAATGTAAAAACGTTTCTTAACTAAATTCGCGTTAAACTTGCGTTTAGTTTTATTCATTGCATGAGACACGTTGTTACCAACCATTGCCTTCTTTCCTGTAAGTTCACAAACTCTTGACATTATTTTTAACTTTAAATTTGTTGTTGCTTAAAAACGAGGTGCAAATATACTCAAATTTTGAATTATGGCAATTAAAATTTTATCAATTTTTTAAAATTTCTTTTTCTAGCATTTCAAGCGCCTTATTTACTGCTTTTTTGATGACACGTTTCCTTGCTGAACCTAACATAAAAGATTCTGAAACTACTTTGTTTTTAGAGGCTATAGCAATGAATACTTTGCCCACATCTGCATCGGAATCCCCTTTTGAAGGCCCTGCATTTCCTGTTGTAGCCACACCGTAATCGGCATTGAATAATATACGCACTTTTTCAGCCATAGCTTCAACTACTTCGGTACTTACAACAGAATGCTCGTTAATTAGCGCTTCTGGGACGCCAAGAACTTTTATTTTAGATTCAGTAGCGTATGTTACCACACCGCCATTAAAAAAAGAAGATGCACCAGAATTTTGGGTAAACTGTTTCGCCAAATCGCCACCTGTGCAACTTTCGGCAATGGCAAGCGTTTTTCCAGATGCAGTTAATCTCTGTGCTATTAAAGCTTCTATAGATGTCGCTTCATCTTCAAACCCAACAAATGCATCTTTAATTAAAGGCAAAACTTTGTCAATTTCAGCTTCTATATTTTGTCGTATTGCTTTCTCATTAAATCCTTTTGAGGATAAACGTAAACGCACACTGCCCAATCTGGGTAAATATGCCAATTTTATATGCTCTGGAAGGTTATCTTCCCATACTTCTATTCTACTGGCCAATGTACTTTCCCCTAAACCATAGGTTAATAGTGTTTTATGGAGTATGAACGGAAACTTATACTTTTCCTTTAGTTTCGGTATGACATTGTTTACCAATAGTTTTTTCATTTCGAAAGGCACTCCCGGTAAGGATACAAAAACTTTGTTGTTTTTTTCTAGCCACATTCCAGGTGCAGTCCCTAGCTTATTCATCAGAACAGTAGCTTTAGATGGCACCAGTGCCTGGTCCTTATTTACTTGGAGTAAAGTTTGGCGTACATATTTTTCCCAAATGTCTTCTATATTTTTGGTAACCGAAGCGTCTCGCACCAAAGTATCATTAAAGTACTCTGCAATGGTTTTTTTGGTAATATCGTCTTTTGTAGGTCCCAAACCTCCTGTTATAATAACAATATCCACGCGGTCTTCGGCATCTTGGAGCGCCTGAAGAATATGGTTTCGTTCATCCTGTACCGAAGTAATTTGGTACACAGAAGCACCTATATTATTTAATGTTTGTGCTATAAAAGCAGAATTGGTATCAATAACCTGACCTATAAGAAGTTCGTCGCCAATAGTTATGATTTCTGCCAGCATACCTACAATCCAAAGTCCGACTTAATTTCTGCAACGGCATTATCAACTGCGGTAAGCACAATATGCAACTTGTCGGTAATATCCATATCCGTTTTTGTGAACTTGCCCCAATCTTGTACCTCAATTAAATCTTGCAACACACCCAACTCAAATAAATCTATTGTTGGTTTCATTTTATGCGCTGCTTGGTATGCCGTATGGTAATCTTTTTCGGCAACAGCCTTTTTTAAACGTTCAGCATCCTCAGGTACCTCCTCTAAAAACGTTGCAGCTAATGCCATAACGAAATCTTCATCATTATCCGCTAATTCTCTTACTCTAAATAATTTATAATGTTGTTCCATGTTATTTTACTGTTATAGAAAATAATTCTTTGTCTTCTATAAAACCTTTTAACTTATCGTTAGCAACAACCTTACCAACTCCTGCAGGTGTGCCCGTAAATATAATATCTCCAATCTTTAAAGTGAAATATTTTGAGACATATTCTATCAATTCATTAATTTTCCAAAGCATATGGCTTGTATTTCCTTTTTGTACAATATTATCGTTCTTTTTTAAGGAAAACTCAATAGCATTCATATCTTTAAATTCACTTTTAGGTATCCATTTGCCAATTACTGCAGCGCCATCAAAAGCCTTTGCCTTTTCCCATGGTAAACCTTTACCCTTTAATTCACCTTGCAAATCACGAGCTGTAAAATCAATACCCAAACCAATTTCATCATAATATTTATGTGCAAATTTCTTGTCAATATGCTTACCAACACGATTTATTTTTACCAAAACCTCAACCTCGTGATGTACTTCGTCTGAAAAATCTGGAATAAAAAACGGCTGCTTTTTTAGCAAGATTGCAGTATCCGGCTTTAAGAATACTACTGGATCTTTTGGCTTCTCGTTTTCCAGTTCTTCAATATGTTTGGTATAATTTCTACCTATGCAAATTAATTTCATCTTTTTAAACGTGGATTTCCCATGTGACAAAACGTGTAATGTAAAAAATATTCTTAAGCAAGACCGCAGTGTTTCCGTCGAAATATTATTTTTCATTATTCGGCAAATTTACAATGAAAAAAGAATTAAACGCTTTATACTTTTAAAAACTCCAGCCGTATGATGCGAAATTAAGGAAAGATTCATTGTCTAAATAATGACAACACACACCCTGAGGCAGGATTTATATTTACTCTATAAATCACTTTAATAAGAAAGAAAATACTTTCTTTTATACTTGTAAAAATGCATTTTAACCTAATTATTTTCCTTTCATAGATTTATTTAGTATTTTGGCACAACTATTGAACCACAAGTTCAATAACCAAAACGACATAACTCATGAAGAAAGCTCTACTTTATACACTTTTTGTTTCAATCTTATTTTCGTGCAGCTCAAGAAAACGTGTTGAAACAGCTGTAAATTCTGGAAACTACAATCAGGCCATAACTACGGCCTTGAGTAAATTAAGAAAAAACAAAGACAAAAAACGCAACCAAGACTATGTAATAATGCTACATGATGCTTATCACAAAGTTGTAGAACGTGATTTAAATACTATTGAACACTTAAAAAAGGACAATAACCCTGAAACTTTTAAGGATATATTTGAGATGTATGTGGATTTAGACGCAAGACAGGAAGCTATAAAACCATTGTTACCCTTGTATGCAAATGGCAAGAAAATCACTTTTAAATTTAAAAATTACAGCGATGTCATCCTTGTATCTAAAAACAAGTTGTCCGATTATTTATATGAAAAAGGTTTAGATCTTTTAGAAAGTGATGATAAGCACATAATACGGAATGCACATAGCGAACTAGCCTATTTAGACCGTATAAGCCCAAATTACGAAAATACTAGAGAACTACTTAATGAGGCACTCGAGCGCGGAAAAGATTATGTTTTAGTATCTATTAATAATGCCACAGAGCAAGTTATCCCTGCTCGTCTGGAAGAAGAGCTTTTGAATTTTGATACCTATGGTCTAAATAAATTTTGGAGTGAATACCATGCTAATGCCCAACCCAATCGTAAGTATGATTTTGCAATGCACTTAAATTTAAGGCAAATAAACATATCTCCTGAACGCATTAACCAAAGAGAGTTCCTTAGGGAACGTGAAATTTCAGATGGCTGGGAATACGAAAAAGATAGAAATGGGAACGTACTTAAAGATAGTCTAGGTAATGATATTAAATACGAAAAGTTCATAAACGTACGTGCACGCTTGTATGAGACTATACAGACCAAATCTGCCCAAGTAGTTGGAGATGTGGTGTATTTAGATAACAACACCCAACAAACTTTAGACACTTTCACTATTGATAGCGGTTTTGTTTTTGAGCATATTTCTGCCAGATTTAGGGGCGATAAACGTGCTTTACTGGCTGAAGACAGGCAATTATTAAATAATAGACAACTGCCGTTTCCCAGTAACGAACAAATGATTTTTGATACTGGTGAAGACTTAAAAGTACGTCTAAAACAAATTATAAATTCGTACTCTGTAACAAGGCTTTAAACAAAACAACTCTCAAGAATTTCTTGGGAGTTTTTTCATACTATGTTTTATAGTTGTATTACAATTTATTGTACTCATACCAACTTTAATTCTTAATGAGTTAACTTTAATTATTTCTAACCTAAACCAATCCTGGTTGCTCTCTTTTTCAGCCTGTTAAAACATAGTGGATAACTCATATTTTTCCAAGTAAGTTTTCGTTTTATTTCCGCGAAAAAGACCTAAATTTGCACTTTCTAAAACAAACTACACACAATGATTCATTTCTTTGGAAACGTAACCGGCAAAGTGTTCGCTGTTCAATCTACAAAAGAATTATCTTCAGAGGCTATTTCTAAATTAATTTGGCTTTTTGGAAATCAGCCTAAAATTGAACAAGCATCGTTAGATGCTTTTTTTGTTGGACCACGTGCTGCAATGATTACGCCTTGGAGTACGAATGCCGTAGAAATTACCCAAAATATGGGTGTTCAAGATATTATTAGAATTGAAGAATTTGAAGCTGTTGCTGAAGATTTCAAAGGTTACGACCCCATGATTTCTGAAAAGTTTGATGGTTTAAACCAAAACTCCTTTACCATTGATATAGAGCCCGAGCCAATTTTAAATATTGAAGACATTGCAGCCTACAATGCGCAAGAAGGCTTATCATTAAGTGATGAGGAAGTCGCTTATTTGGAAGGTGTTTCTAAGAAAATTGGCAGACCACTAACGGATTCCGAAGTGTTTGGTTTCTCACAGGTAAATAGTGAACACTGCCGACATAAAATCTTTAATGGCACATTTGTTATTGATGGCGAAGAAAAACCCACATCATTATTCAAATTAATAAAAGAAACGTCAAAACAAAATCCTAACGACATTGTTTCGGCATATAAAGATAATGTGGCTTTTATAAAAGGCCCAAAAGTAGAACAGTTTGCCCCTAAACGTGCAGACATTCCTGACTTTTACACTACGAGTGATTTTGATTCAGTAATTTCCCTTAAAGCAGAAACACACAATTTCCCTACTACCGTTGAGCCTTTTAATGGTGCTGCTACGGGTTCTGGTGGTGAGATTAGGGATAGATTGGCCGGAGGAAAAGGTTCTATACCTTTAGCCGGAACAGCGGTTTACATGACATCATATTCACGTTTAGAAGAAAATAGACCTTGGGAAAAAGGCGTTGAAGAACGTGATTGGTTATACCAAACCCCAATGGACATTTTAATTAAAGCCTCAAACGGTGCTTCAGATTTTGGTAATAAATTTGGACAACCATTAATTTGTGGTTCTGTACTTACGTTTGAACATGAAGAAGATGCAAGAAAACTAGGTTTTGATAAAGTTATTATGCAAGCCGGCGGTATCGGTTACGGAAAACAAGACCAAGCCTTAAAAGACACGCCTAAAACAGGTGATAAAATAGTTATCCTTGGTGGTGAAAACTACCGTATTGGGATGGGTGGTGCTGCAGTATCATCTGCAGATACTGGTGAGTTTGCTTCCGGTATCGAGTTAAATGCCGTTCAACGCTCAAACCCTGAAATGCAAAAGCGTGCTGCCAATGCGGTTCGTGGTATGGTAGAAAGTGAAGAAAATTATATTGTTTCTATCCATGATCATGGTGCAGGCGGACACTTAAACTGCCTATCTGAATTAGTAGAAGATACTGGTGGAAAAATTGATTTAGACGCACTTCCTGTTGGAGACCCTACCCTTTCTGACAAGGAAATTATAGGTAACGAATCTCAAGAACGTATGGGATTGGTTATTGGAGAAGAACACCTAGAAACCTTACATAAAATAGCAGACAGAGAACGCTCTCCAATGTATACCGTTGGTGACGTTACAGGAGATGACAGATTTACGTTTCAATCTAAAACCAAAGGCAATACGCCTATGGATTTAGCAATGGAAGATATGTTTGGCAGCTCCCCTAAAACAATTATGACAGATAACACTGTAAAACGTAACTACAGTGACCTTGCATATCACAATAATGATTTCTACACTTACCTAGACCAAGTATTACAATTAGAAGCTGTAGCATGTAAAGATTGGTTAACAAATAAGGTAGACCGTTGTGTAGGCGGTAAAGTTGCAAAACAACAATGTGCTGGCCCGCTGCAATTACCTCTAAACAACGTTGGGGTTATGGCCCTTGATTATAAAGGAAAAGAAGGTATTGCGACTTCAATAGGACATTCACCTATTTCTGGATTAATTAATCCAGTGGCAGGAAGCAGAAACTCTATAACAGAAGCATTAACTAATATTATTTGGGCACCTTTAAAGGACGGATTAAAAAATGTGTCGCTTTCAGCTAACTGGATGTGGCCATGTAAAAACGAAGGAGAAGACGCTCGCTTATACGAAGCGGTAGAAGCTGTTTCAGAATTTGCTATCAACTTAGGTATTAATGTTCCAACGGGTAAAGATTCTTTATCCATGAAACAGAAATATCCAAATGAAGATGTTATTTCCCCTGGTACCGTCATCATTTCAGCAGCAGCCAATTGTAATGATATCACGAAGGTAGTAGAACCTGTTTTAAATAAAAACGCAGGTGCTATCTACTACATCAATATAGCTCAAGATGATTTTAAATTAGGGGGTAGTTCTTTTGCTCAGATACTAAACAAAATAGGTAATGAAGCGCCAAATGTTAAAGACGCAGCCTATGTTAAAACTGTTTTCAACACCATTCAAGAGTTAATTAGAAATGAACAAATAGTTGCTGGTCATGATGTCGCCTCTGGTGGTTTAATCACAACGCTTTTAGAACTTTGTTTTGCTGATAATAACTTAGGTGCAGAGCTAGATTTATCTGCCTTAAACGAAAAAGATTCTTTTAAAATATTATTTGCTGAAAATGCAGGAATCGTTATTCAAGCGAAAGATGAGACTGTTGAAAACGTTTTATCCGAAGCTAATATTGAGTTTTATAATATTGGAAACGTAACTGAAAGTGACAGGCTAAGCATCATTAATGGAGCCGATGTATTTACTATGACCGTTTCTAGGCTACGTGATGTATGGTACAAAACATCTTACTTACTAGACCAAAAACAAACTGCTAATGGTTTAGCTCAAGAGAGGTTTGACAATTATAAAAACCAACCTCTAAAGTATTCTTTTCCGAAACATTTTACTGGCAAATTACCTGTTGTTGGAAGCAACAAACGACCTAAAGCTGCTATTCTTCGTGAAAAAGGAAGTAATTCTGAACGTGAAATGGCAAATGCCATGTATTTAGCTGGTTTTGATGTTAAAGATGTACATATGACTGATTTAATATCTGGAAGAGAAACTTTAGAAGATATTCAATTTTTAGGAGCTGTTGGTGGTTTTAGTAATTCTGATGTATTAGGCTCTGCGAAAGGATGGGCAGGTGCTATTAAATACAACGAACAAGCAAATAAAGCCATTCAAAATTTCTTTGACAGACAAGACACACTGTCCGTTGGAATTTGCAACGGATGCCAATTGTTTATGGAATTAGAAGAAATAAATCCAGACCATGAAATTCATGGAAAAATGCATCATAATAACTCTGATAAACACGAGAGTTCATTCACCTCTGTGAAAGTTGAACAGAACAATTCCGTGATGCTTTCAACCCTAGCAGGCACAACTTTAGGGGTGTGGATCTCTCATGGGGAGGGTAAATTTAATCTGCCTTATGCTGAAGACAAATACCATATTGTTGCTAAATACGGTTACGAAGCATATCCTCACAACCCTAATGGTTCTGATTATAATACCGCTATGATGTGTGATAAAACAGGACGTCATTTAGTAACCATGCCGCATATAGAACGTTCTATTTTCCAATGGAACTGGGCCAATTACCCCAGCGGGCGTAAAGACGAAGTATCACCTTGGCTAGAAGCATTTGTTAATGCAAGGTTATGGTTAGAATCACTCTAACCACTCCTTAAAATCTTTTACACGTTCCCTGGCCACAATAACGTCTTGTTCGTTATACGACTTCAACTTTATTTGCACACGAGAATTGGTGTAGCTCACCATATCTTTTATGGCATTTATGTTTACATAAAACTTACGGTTTATTCGGAAAAATGTCTGCGGTTCTAGCGCTTCTTCTAGCTGCTCTAAAGTGGAGTCTATAAGGTAGTTTCTATTATCCGTTGTATGTAAATAAGTACCTTTATTTTCACTGTAAAAACATTCTATCTCATCTGTATTAATCAACTTTAAATGCTGACCTACTTTTACTGAAAAGCGCTTTTTATAGTCACGATCTATTGGGTTTACCAGCAACTTCTTGATGTCATTAAAATCTAAGGTTACAGCCTGTTTTTGCGGTGCTCGTTCTTTATATTTTTTTACAGCTGTTGCTAAATCATCTTCATCAATTGGTTTTAATAAATAGTCGATACTATTAAGTTTGAAGGCCTGTAAAGCATATTCATCATAGGCTGTGGTAAAAATTACGGCAGATTTGATTTCTATAGTTTCGAAAATTTCAAAAGACAAGCCGTCACTTAACTGAATATCTAAAAATATTAAATCAGGATGTATATTATTTTGAAACCATGCTATAGATTCTTCCACAGAATGCAGCATAACTTCTGCAGTTATATTTACAGTTTGGAGCATGCGCTGCAAACGTCTTGCTGATGGTTTTTCGTCTTCTATAATTATTACTTTCATTTTTTTAATAATTTGCTTGGTTTGTTTTTGACTGACTGGATGTTGCTATTTAATATTTGCTGATGCGTGCGTTAGGGACTGAAGGCACTTCGACTTCTCTCACTACAGGTTTGCTGAGGCTCTTCAAGGAAGGAGAAAGCAATTGCGAAAACACTTATATTCATGAATACCTTATTTTAAAATACTAAATGATGAATAACGCTCAACCCTTGTGGTAATACCCTAATTATTATTCCCACATAATGGTTTCGTTTTGTTCTTTCATAAACTCTTGAGTTTTTCTTTCTTCCCACTTTTCCTTAAAAAATAAGCGGCCTTTATAAACATTCCACCCGTGGAGCAGAATAAATATGGTCCAGGCTATAATAAAAATAGTATTAAACCAAGTGAAAAAATCCGCGTATGGCCCGGAGACCATACAGAGGTTCCAAACAAGTAAACCCACGACAATAACATATCCAACAGCATGAACATAAAATACCCTAAGCTGCCGCACCTTTTCCGTTGCTCTAACGTACTTCTTACTGTTATTGGGATCTGTTTTCATACTATTCATAATTGCGGCTTTCTCGTTCTTCTTTTTCCATAAACTCTCTAATTTTTCGCTCTTCCCAAGCCTTACCAAAAAGACGACTTTTACCAAAAACACTTAACGCATGAAACCCCAACCCAATACCCCAAAAGAAAGGTGTGGACCACGTACCGAAATGCATTATATTGCCGCCGTTGCTAACTATCATAATTAAGATAAAAATGTTTACAGCCACGTACCAGAAGGCATGCCAGTAGAAACCTTTAAGTTCCTTAAGTCGTTTTTCAGCCCTTAGGTAAGCTTCCTCATTTCTGAAGTCTTTTTTACCGTACGGTTCTATATCATATTTCTCCATTGTTGTATAGTTTAATTCCATTGTTTGTCTTGTTCTTCTCGCAAAAATTGCTCTATTTTACGTTTTTCCCATCTACTTCCAAATATAGGATTACGGGCATAAACACGGTACGCATGAATGCAAATACCAATACCCCAGCCAATAGCAGAAAACAAAAACCATTTAATTTCCCAATAGGTTTTATAATTAACATAGATTAAAAAAGGGATTACCAAGCAATATGTGATTATATTGAAGTACAAGCCTTTTAAATCCTTTACACGCTGTCTTGCTCTTTTTAAGCTATCGTTTTGTTCGTTATTAGTTGAATATCTCATAGTGTTAATTCCAACGGTTATCTTCTTCTTCTCTCATGAACTGTTCAATTTTTCGTCTTTCCCAGTTTCCTCCAAAGGTTTTATCGCTTACAAAAACTTTAAAAGCTTGTATCGCTAAACCTATGCCCCAACCAATCATTGGAAACCAAAACCATTGAAAACCCCAATAGGTTCTGTAGTTGATAAAGATTAAGAAAGGAATTACTAAACAATACGATATTAAACTGTAATAGAAGTTTTTAAGCTCTTCTACGTGGTTTCTTGCACGTAAATAACTGTCGTCCATTTGATTTGATGTTTGTGGTCTCATAACTGATATTTGTTTTGTAAGCATTGGTATTGCTACTGCAAAACTGGTTGCTTGTTTGTTTATGTCTACTTTTTTATTTGTAAGTAGTTTATAGCGTTGCATGATATTACTCAGCCCTACCCCGCTACTCTTTTTTACTATTTGTTTAGGCTGTAAATTATTTTCCACTACCAAATACCCTTCGTCTTCATAAATTTTGATGTGTAGCGGTTTACTCGAGGTTACCATATTATGTTTTACAGCGTTTTCTAAAAGCAATTGCAATGATAATGGCACAACCTTACTTTCAGGATTTGAAGAACGCTCCGGCATTGTAAACACGATACTATCTTCAAACCGCATTTTTAACAGAGACATATAGGTTTTTGCGAATTGCAATTCCTCGTCTACAGTAATTAGCTCCTTATTTTTTTGCTCCAAAACGTAACGGTACACTTTTGATAGCGATGTAGTAAACTTTTGTGCTTGGTTTGGATTTTCTTCAATTAAACTAGTTAACACATTTAAGCTATTGAACAGAAAATGAGGGTCTAATTGGTTTTTTAAAGCATCGAATTTCGCACTTGCTGTTCCCGCTATTACCTTTTGCTCTTTAAGCTTGTTTTGTTGATATTTATTATAGAAATAAATAACATGAAACACAGCAACTATGGTTAGTGTAATCCAAAGTCCGAAATAATAATATTCAAACCGCTCCCTTTCCAAGAATACTTCAACCGAGTCGCCTCCAAAAACAAAAAAAGTAAATAGCCTTAAAAAGAACAGTCCAATAAGTGTAAAAACAGTAGCTCCAATAGTACCAACAATAATGCGCTTTAACGTACTTTTTCTTTTCCATTTAAAATTTTCCATTCTATCAAAAAAGTACATATTAGAGTAACCCAATACAAAAGCATATAATTGATAGAAACCAAAATCGATTAAAAACTCTTGAACACTTTCGTAGCTAAACTTATCGGAAAGCAACTCGCCAATTACGTATACAATACAGCCTATTACAAAAGTTAATAATATTTGTTTAACCGATTTTCTCATTTTAAATACTAATTTTTAAAAATTATTTTTTGCAAGATTCTAATAATTGCTCCACGCGCTCTTTTCCCCATTTAGGGTGAAATGGTGTTTCTGGCTTAAATTTAGCGAAAAGTTCTAAGGCGCGTTCCAAATCTTCACAAAATGGCGCAGTATCTTGTCCGAAATATTGAGCACTCCCAATGTTCCACTCGGCTTTTGATGCGACTACACGTGGGTTCTCTGGTGCCAACACCTCTGCCTTCGCATAAAGCTCAACAACTTTGGGAGATAGCGTCATACCATAGGTGGCACCGTCAGAGGCTATCCAAGCCGTATGTAATAATGCCTGCATCACCATAATTTCAGGATTACTTTTTGAAATAGCCTTAGCATCATTTAATAAATCTTGCCCCTTTCTAAGTTTTGCTGCAAGTTTTTCCTTGTCCTGCTCCCCAAAACTTGTTACTATATTTATTTGTGCCGCCCAGTATAGTGGCAACCAATTGTCTGGTTCTGCAGAGGCTATACGCTCAAACATATTTGCTGCTTCTCCAGGTTTGTTTTGTCCCCATAGTTCAAACGCCTTTTGCATTCCTTTTTCATAATTAGTTTGTGCTGTTGCTGTTCCTGTTGCCGAAATAAAAAATAAAGCAATAATAATTACAAGTTTCATAGTCTTAAGTTTTATAGTTTAATGTGTTGTGCAATCGATTCGTTAGTAAGGGTGAATTTTGCATCCTCCCACTTTGGTGGCCCCATAAAACCTTTTGCGTTATTAGAGCATCCATAGTCCTCCTTAGGAATACCAAACATACCTGTATCCATTTTGTTGTTGTCATTTTCATCATGAAATAGGGAAATGGCATAGGTGCCGTTTGGCACATTCTTGAATACCACTTTACAGCTGTTATTTTCAATTTTAGAAAAGGTAGATTTAAAGCCTTTACCCAAAAAACTATCTTCAGAATTATATAGTGATATAAAAACCTTACCGTTGTTGTTTTCTAAATTAGAAACCGTTACTGTTACAGAGTTTCCTTTAGCCTCTTGTGCCATAGTAATAGATGTGCTTAAAATAAAAAAGCAGATAATTTTAATGAGATGTTGCATAACCGTTTGTTTTTTAATTATGGCTCTAATATCCCACTATAGAGCTGCTTTTTAAAATAGGACTTACCGAATTGTAAAATATAAGGAGTGAATTGTATTTTTCATGTTTCACAAAGTATAAAGCATAAAAAAAAGGTTAAAGATGCCTTATTTAAAAAACATCTTTAACCCGTACAAACATGATAATAGGTATTAACCCTAAAAAGTCTGTTATATGTTTGTTGTTTTACGTTTTATTATTGTTCTGCCATTACAAAATTTATAGGCAAACTAAATGGTACGCTTACAGGTTTACCGCGCTGTTTACCAGGGATCATTTTTGGCAATAAACTTATGATGCGTTGTGCTTCGTCTTCCAAAATTTTGTCTGGCCCCCGAGTTCTAATTTTTGAAATACTACCATCGGGAGCAATTACAAATATCACATATACACGTCCTTTAATACCCATATCTAAAGCAGTTTGTGGATAATTAAAATTTTTAACCACATGTGCATTCATTTTTTGTTGGAAACAATCACGTCTTTCAGACTTTTTAACGTTTTCACAACCAGGAAATAACGGTACATCTTCTATTATCGCAAATGGCACTTCTACATCTTCTTCCAATTCCCCCACATCTACATCCTCCACCCTAACAACTTCGGCAATTATATCATCTTGACTCACTTCTGTACTTTCAAATACAGTTTCTTCTATATCTTCTGTATCTTCAATTATCTGAACAGACTCCTGCATTACCACGGGTGGTGGCGGTGGAGGGGGCACATTCATGGTTACTAAAGGAACTTCCTCTTCAATTTCACTATCCACCATTACAACATCTATCGCTACATTGTCTTTTTCATACGTTTTATACTCTATTGCTCGCCACGAAAAAAATAGCATAACATTGAGTCCTATTGCGAAATAAAGGCTACTGTTTCGGCCAACCTCTAATTCTGGGTTCTTTTTAGGTATCATGCTTATCAGTTTTATTGTTTGTACTTTCTAAGAATGAAATCGTATGAATTTCACTCTTTTAACCTTCAATTTGTTAGTTTAAAGTTAATCAGAAGATGCTACAATATTTATGACTTTTATCATATTCTCAGAAAATGAACACTATTTTAACAATATGTAAATACGAAATCGTTTTAGTTTATAATTATGTTATTTAATGATGTTCAAACAAATCAAATATATGTTTGGTTCTGGCATAACTATCGAGTAACTTACGGGCTAATTTTAAATCGTAATTATGAATTTAAACCTTGCTGTTTTGATAGACGGAGATAACATACCTGCGGGTAATGTTAAAGAAATGATGGAGGAAATCGCAAAATATGGCAACCCAACCATAAAACGTATTTATGGAGACTGGACCAAACCACACCTTAACAAATGGAAAAAAGTACTGCTTGAAAACGCCATAACCCCTGTACAGCAGTACAGTTACACCATTGGCAAAAATGCAACCGACTCTGCGATGATTATAGACGCCATGGATATTTTATATTCCAATAAAGTAGAGGGCTTTTGCTTGGTTTCTAGCGATAGTGATTTTACGCGGTTAGCCACACGTTTAAGGGAAGCGCGTATGCAGGTGATTGGAATTGGTGAAAAGAAAACGCCAAATCCGTTTATTGTTGCCTGCGATAAGTTTATTTATATTGAAATTCTAAAAAGCAGGGACAACGAAAAGAGCGACAGTGATGATGAAGATGACAGCAAAATAAATAAGAAATCATCCGTGGATAGTATTACGGCCAAAGAAATAAATTTAATAAAATCGTCTATTGAGGATCTTTCTGATGAAAGCGGTTGGGCATTTTTAGGGGACGTAGGTAGCTTAATACAAAAAAAGCGCCCTAATTTTGATTCGAGGAACTACGGCTTCCAAAAATTAACACCCTTGATAAAATCGACGGACAAGTTTGACATTGAAGAACGAAACGCCCCCAACAACAGTAGATACAAACATATTTATATTAAGAATAAAGAAACCAAGCGTGGTGGGCGAAGGAAGAAATAATTTGATAAAGAGAACATAATATTCAAGAAAAAATCTAACACCGCACATGTACCTCTAGTTTGGCACTATTTTCACACCCCTTACTACTGTACAATTCCGAAAAAACAATTTAAAACTTCACTAGTATAATACACAACTTAGCTTAACAATGCTAATGCTGTACTTAAAAACAACTACAACAACTAATTAGCCATAAAGGCAACATACCTTAACATCAACACAGGAAACAACTTGATTTTATAGAAATATAAAGCTAACTTTACGTTTTAGTTTGCCTTGTTTTTTAATTATACTGCTTGTTAAAATAGCAATCTTCGGTATAAATTCAATCACATTATAAAAAAAGGAATAAAATGAGTAACAGTAGTACATTTCAAAAAATAGTTGACGCCAGAAGCTTTATTATTGATTGTTATGTTGAAATGCTTTCTAGAATTAACGAAAATGAAATTGTTGAACTCCTAAAAAACAACTGTCTACCAGAAATAGACACTGGAAAACTCCCCAGCGATAAAATTATTCAATCCCTAAGCATTTACTTTCAACTCATGTCTTTGGTAGAAGAAAACGCCGCGACACAATACCACAGGAAAATGGAAAATCAAGATGAATCTTTTTCCATAAGGGGTAGTTGGGCAGAAGCGTTTACGTTTTGGAAAGACCACAATATTAGTGAAGACGAAATACTAAAGGCCGTTTCGGATACTCATGTAATTCCTGTCCTTACAGCACATCCTACTGAAGCCAAACGTATTACCGTAATTGAAATCCATAGAGAACTCTATTTACTTTTAGTAAAAAGAAAAAACACCTCGTTAAGTAAACTTGGACAAAACAGAATAACCGAAAACATTATACATCTTTTGGAAAGATGGTGGAGAACTGGGGAAATATATCTTGAAAAGCCACAAATTGAAGACGAGCGAGCTAATGTTGTATACTATTTTAGCACAATTTTTCCTGCACTTTTAGAACGAAGCGACGAAAACCTAAAAGCTTCCTGGATAGAATTAGGCTTTAAACCTTCAAAGATTAAAAACCCAGATGTTTTCCCTAAAATTAATTTTGGAAGTTGGGTTGGCGGCGATCGTGATGGCCATCCTTTTGTAACGCCAAGTATCACTCAAGAAACTTTAGCATTACACAGAAAACAAGCCCTTCAATTAATTAAAAATAAATTAATAGATGCTGCTATTAAATTTTCGGTTTCTGCGATATCAAATCCAATTCCTTACCAATTACTGGAAGCCATTGAAAAGAAATCTCAAGCACTAGGGGAACAAGGAACAAAAGCCGTAAAACGAAATCCTTACGAACCTTGGCGACAATACATCAACTTACTTATTGTAAAGTTAAACAACACCATTTCTGATAATGTTGCAGACTCTGCATCCTATTACAAATCCAGCAAAGCACTTCAAGACGACCTGAAATTTTTTAGAGATATACTAGTTGAGAACGGAATGAAAGGTTTAGCTGAAAGTTTGCTTTTCTCTTTGGAACGATTGGTGAGTTGCTTTGGTTTTCATCTGGCGAAATTAGACATAAGACAAAATAGTGCGTTTCACGACAAAGCCATTTCACAAATTTTAAAAGCTACAGGTGAAAAAGATTTTGATTTTGCGAATTGGAACGAAGAAAAAAGGGTAGCCTACTTGAGCAAACAACTTGAAAGTCATGCTACTGTTACAGACATAACCGTGTCTTACGGCACAGAAGCAGATAATGTATTAGATTGTTATCGCGTAGTGCGTCATCACATTAACCAATATGGTGCAGATGGTATTGGTTCTTTTATTATTAGTATGACCCGTAATCTTAGCGACTTGCTTGTAGTTTATTTTTTGATGAAAGAAACACAATTGCTAAATACAGGCATTAAAGTGGTGCCTCTTTTTGAAACTATTGAAGACCTAGATAATGGCCCTAAAATTTTAGAGCAATTTTTACAACACCCAACAACATTACAAAGAGCCCAAAAAACGGCCTATAAACAAGAAATAATGCTTGGTTATAGCGACAGTAATAAAGACGGGGGCACAATTGCTAGCAAATGGAATTTGCATAAAGCGGAGGAAAAACTCTCAGAAACAGCTCTAAAAAATAATTTTAAAGCCTATTTTTTTCACGGTGCGGGCGGCACCATTAGCCGAGGTGGGGGCAAATACCATCGTTTTTTAGAAAGTATGCCACTAAATACGGTGAACGGCACAATAAAAATTACGGTTCAAGGCGAAACAATTGCACAGTTGTTTGGAAACCCACTTACAGCCACTTACAACCTTAACGCACTAGCGTCGGGTGTAGCAAAACAGACTATCTTAGCCAAGTATAATTTAGATACTAATGAGTATCCATTTGAAATTATGGATTACTTATCGCAAAAATCTTTTGAACACTACAGGGATTTAATTGAAAGTGAAGGTTTTATAAACTTCTATGGCAAAGCAACATGCATTGACGTACTAGAACGCAGTAAAATTGGATCAAGACCTGCAAGAAGAACAGGCACTAGAACGCTTAACGATTTAAGAGCCATTCCTTGGGTGTTTAGCTGGAATCTTTCACGCATATCCCTGACTGGTTGGTACGGACTTGGGCATGCCTTAAAAACCTTGAAATCAGAGTAACCAACGGCGTTTAAAACATTACAAAAAAGCATAAAAGAATGGCCGTTCCTTAGATTTTTAGTGATACAAACAGAAACCAATCTTATACTCTCTAATAAAGAAATGATGCACGCCTATGCTAATTTAGACGATGATGCAGATGAAAGGAAGGCATTCATGTCTAAAATCTTAACAGATTATGATAACAGCTTCCAATTAATTGAAGAGCTTTTTGAGGAGCCTGCCGTTGATAGAAGACTTGGACAATACGATATTATAAAATGGCGAAACGAAAAACTAAATGTGCTACACCATTTACACATTAAGTACTTAAAACAATGGAGGGCAATGAATGACGACAATAGCAATGAAAAAGAGAAAATCCTATCCAAATTACTAAGCATAATCAACTCTATATCTAGCGGATTGAAAAATACGGGATAAAACCACTAGCTTGATCTAAGGATTTTACGGGCACATTGAGACAAAACATCACTAAGTAAATGAGAAACAACTTAGTAGAAATGAATAGTTGCTGTTTATACCATCAACTATTGTAGGTCTACAAATTGTCCAATTGGTTGCTAGTCTTATCCTCACTAATTGTCCAAAAGAACCCAACAAAAAAGAACTGATCTAAGGCAGGACGCAAAGCGCGACGGTTAAAATTACCATTCATGTCTGGCGTATTGGCATATTGATAGCCATTGATATTTTTAAACCCTAATGCATTATTAACCGAAGCATATAGTATTTTTTGTGGACTAATTAAATACGCCCAGTTTAAGCTTAAACTTTGAAACGCTTTGGTTTTTTCGTTTAAGAACCCAGGTTTATTCGGGTTGGTATATGTTCTGCCTGAAGCATAGGCATAACTAAACCCTACCTGACTTTTCCAATCGTATATCCAATATTTAGTAACTGCTGAGAAGTTATGGGTATTGGCAAAATTAGGTTGCACACGCTCGGGAAAGTTTCTGTCATTTCGTTTGGTATCCAAAAACGAATAGCTTAACCAATAATCTAAATTTTTAATGCTCTTGCTATCTCTCCAAAAAAAGTCAATACCTCTTGCAAAACCAGACCCATCGCTGCTAAAATTACTATCAAAACTTGGAAAATCCCCATCATACTTCACCAAATTATTATAGCTTTTGTAATATGCTTCAGCTCTAAAAATTTTTCTATCTGCGTTATATTGATAGTTCAAAATATAATGTTTTGCATTTGCAGGTTCAAAATCCTGATGAAATTTCAGCACATTACTAGTTGGATTTTGATAAAAATCACCATAAGCCATGGACAACTGGCTTTTATCAGAAATTTTATAGGCCATTGTTGCTCTAGGCGCTAGAGAAAAACTGTCAAATAGCTCACTATATTCACCTCTCAATCCTGTTTTAAAAGCTAAGTTTTTTGAGATAAATATATCAGCTTCAGCAAATACAGCTGCAATGTTATTGTTAAAACCATATCTAGCATTATCAACAAACTCATCGAAATACCGCTCTTCAAAATCAGTTTTAAAATACTCAGCACCAAAGTATAATTTAAAGCGATTACTAATACGGTTCTTAAGCTTCAGTTTTGAGTGTATTGATTTTTCAGAATCTTTAATATCTCTATCTCCCAGGTTAATTTTATTCTTTGCATTAGTGAGACTAAACCCTGTTTGCATACTCCAAGTATCACTTAAGACACCACTGTAAGACCCATTTAAATAAAAGTTGTTATTATTTAATTTGATGTATTGCCCTTCGGGAAGATTAATATCCTCTTGGGTCAATTCAAAACTACTGGTATCAAAAGCACCATAAAGTTTAAATAGTCCTGAATTGGTTTTTCTTCTAAATACCGCTTCTCCTGAAGCCGTTTGAAAAGGTTTAATAAAGTCGTTTCTATTTGGAAAAATGGCATTGTACGGTGCTAAATTGACGTAAGAGGCATTGACACTAACCGAACTTTTCTCCCATTTTTGAGTATTTCCCAAAGTAGCACCAACACTCATAATACCAATGTCTGTTTTTTCTTGGTCTGGCTCATCAATTGTATTTAACAATAATACGCTAGACAGGGCCTGCCCGTATTCTGCAGAATAACCACCAGTTGAAAAGGTAATACCATCAAATAAAAACGGAGAATAGCGTCCGCGTGTAGGCGCATTATTAGTTGTGGGTGTATACGGCGTAAATACACGAATACCGTCAATAAAAATTTGGGTTTCGTTGGCATCGCCACCACGTACAAATAAACGCCCGTCTTCTGCAACCGTCGTTGTTCCAGGTAAAGTCTGTAACGCACCTACAAAATCACCTAAAGCGCTTGCTGTTGTTACCACATCTAAAGGTTTTAATACATTCACCTTACTATTATCGCCAGCTGAAAATGTTCCCGCAGATAATACAACGGCATCTAAAGTATTTACGTCGTCCTTTAGTTTTATCATTAAATCACTCATGTAAGACACATCGCCTACCATTGTAAATGTTTCATAAGACAGAAATGAAACTATTAAGGTTTGCGTTCCAGTTTCAGATGTCGAAAACAAAAACCCACCATTCTCATTGGTTGTTCCTCCATCATAAGTACCTTCTAAATAAACATTAGCGCCAATAACGGGTTCTTTTTTTGCATTAATCACAGTACCACTTATTGTAGTTTGCCCCTGTATTTGGATGACTAATAATGTGATTAAAAAGGTTAGTAAAGTCTTCATGAGAATTAATTTATGTCTTTTTCGTTGACACAAAATTGCGACAGAAGATTACATTTTAAAATTTACAATTACCGAACTGTAATTTTTTAAAGACGAATTGTATTCCGCGAAAAACACAATGGGAGGATCTTAAATTTTTCATAAATATCCCATATTATAAAATGATAGTTTTTTAAGATTATAAATTTTTTAAAACGCTAAAGTTTATCAATTGAGGACAACAGAAAAGAAGTGCAAACAACATCAGTTTCTTCTAAAATATCAACTATTATTTTTTTGTTATATTAGCGTAAGATCTTCAGCTAAACCTAGTCCAAATCACCTAAAAAACACCAATAGATTTTATCTATACAATACAATTAAACCACTGTTAAACAAAGACTTTAATTAACTCACATAAACAACTCATTCAAATTATAGATTTTAAGTCAAAATACTATATACTTCTCTAAAAACTCATAAAAACCATCTAAAAGGGCATTGAAAAAAATTTGAATTTTGATGTAACAAATCAAAACTAAAAGCTACTTATACGTTAACTAAATCATCAAAATATTTGAATACAGAACTAGAACATAGCTTTGTTGAATTATTAGAAAAACATCAAAACATCATACATAAAGTATGTAGGCTGTACACTAATAATTATGATGCGCATAATGATTTATTTCAGGAGATTACCATTCAACTTTGGAAGGCTTATCCGAAATTTCGTGGCGATGCTAAGTTTAGTACTTGGATGTATCGGGTAGGATTAAATACAGCGATTACATTATACCGAAAATCAAAACGCAGAGTAAATACTCAGGATTTTGAGGGAGTCGCTTTTAAAATGAAAGCCGAAGAATATGATGATACCGAAGAAGAGCAGTTAAAATTATTGTACAAAGCGATACATCAACTAAATGATATTGAAAAAGCACTTGTATTTCTGTATTTAGAAGACAAAGACTATAGAGAAATAAGTGAAACACTTGGTATTAGCGAGGTAAATGCACGAGTGAAAATGAACAGAACGAAAACTAAACTAAGAAACATACTAAATCCTTAGCCCATGGACGGATTAGATTTACTAAAGAAAGATTGGAACAAGCAACCTGACGACAAAAAGTTTTCAGTAAAGGATATTTATTCGATGCTGCATAAAAAATCGTCTTCAATTGTAAAGACCTTATTTTATATAAGTATTGCAGAGCTTGTATTTTGGATTATTATTAACGCTGTTCCTTATTTTTGTTCACAAAGTTACAAGGAAAGGCTTGAAGCTATTTATACTAACGACCAAGTGTTTACAATATTAACAATATTGAGCTATGGCGTCATCTTGATTTTTATTTTCCTGCTTTACAAGTCTTACAAATCAATTTCAGTTACCGACAGTGCAAAAAAGTTAATGGAAAGCATCCTAAAAACGCGAAAGGTCGTTAAGTACTACGTGCTTTACAACTTAGTTATGGCCGGTGTTTCAATGGTAATAGGCTTTTATTATGCGTTTCACAACGATTCTGAAATGGCTGAAAACCTATCGCACCTAAACGACAAACAAATGCTTGTTGCTTTGGCTGTAATAATTGTGTTCACAGCAGTCTTCATATTAATGATTTGGCTGTTTTACAAACTTATTTATGGACTACTTTTAAAGCGCCTTAACAAAAACTATAAAGAATTAAAAAAACTTGATGAAGATTAATTTCAAGTGGATTATTCAGAAAGGCAATTCGCTAAAAGCTGAACACTCCTGTCACCAGCTTACTTATGGTTTTTTAGATATAATTACACATCAAACATTTCAACCTCTAGAACACTACCCGGAGTCATTGCATTCAATTGAATAGCGCCTACCCGAACCCTAACCAATCGTAACGTAGGAAAACCAACAGCTGAAGTCATTTTACGCACTTGCCTAAACTTACCTTCATTTAATGTAATAGACAACCAAGATACTGGCCCGTGGCGTGCATCCCTTATTTTTTTTGAACGTTTTGGTAAATCAGGTTCAATATTTAACTTAACCACTTTACAAGGCTTAGTCTTGTATTTCTTACCTTCAAAACCAATTTCCACACCATTTTTAAGTTTATTTATGGCTTCTTTAGTTATAGCACCATCTACCAACGCGTAGTATTCCTTATCTACTTTTTGACTATTAATAAAATCGCTCATCTTGCCATCGGTAGTAAGCAATAATAAACCCTCACTCTTTTCATCTAACCTGCCAATAGCCATCATACCTTCAGGAAAATCATGAAGCGTTCCCAAAAACCGTTTGGATTGTTGCTTAGAGTCATTGCTTGTAAACTGACTTAAATAGCCGTAGGGTTTATAGATAATAAAATGTCTATGCTTCACTCCAAGATGTTTTCAAAATTTCAGAAACTAAAGCCTTTGTTGGTTGTTGTCCGTTTATTTTTGCTTTTACTACGTCAAATGACACCTTAAAATCACAACCAGATTTATAATTTGAACACCCATAAGCTGTATTACCTTTAACAACTTTACCCGTATTACATTTTGGACATAATAGAATATCGGATTTTGAATTTTTAACAGAGATCTTATGCTCTAATTTAAGTTGAAAATTATCATCAAAACGCAACAACCCTTCAGTGGTTTGCGAACCTTCTTTAAACCCTTTTAGATTAACTGTAGCGCCTTTTTGAAGTAATCGCATAAACTGCTTTTCGGAAATCTTTTTGCCCATAAACTTAAAAGGCAATACAAAATCGCAGCCTGACTTATAAGCACTACATCCATAAGCCGATTTCCCTTTGATAATTAGTCCGTTTTTACATTTCGGACATTGTGCTGCAGTGATTCCGGCAGCAGCTTTAGACCTTACTTTCGATGCTTTTTTCTGTACCGTAGCTGCATGTGAAATGTTAGCGCGCTTGGTCTCACTTCGTACTTCATAAACTAACGCATCTACCATACGCTTCATATTCTTTATAAACGCCGCAGCACTATACTCACCCTTTTCAATATCTTTTAATTGTTTTTCCCACTTTCCAGTTAGTTCTGCAGATTTCAATAAATCGTTTTGAATGGTATCAATTAACTGTATACCTGTTTCTGTTGGCAGTACTTGCTTTTTATTACGCCTTATATATTTTCGTTTAAAAAGCGTTTCAATAATATTGGCGCGCGTTGACGGCCTACCAATGCCGTTTTCTTTCATTAAATCGCGTAACTCATCATCATCTACTTGTTTACCAGCGGTTTCCATAGCACGCAGCAAGGAAGCTTCCGTAAACTGATTTGGTGGTTTGGTCTGTTTTTCTAAAAAAGAGGGTTCATGCGGCCCCTTTTCGCCTTTTTCAAACGTTGGCAAAATACCCGATTCCTTTTCTTTTTTATTTGGGTTTTCAAAAACTATGCGCCAGCCTTTTTCTAATATTTCCTTACCCGTAGTTTTAAAAACAACTTTCGCAGCGCTCCCCAACACCGTGGTATTTGCCACAATACAATCATCATAAAACACTGAAATAAAGCGCTTTACAATAATATCATACACTTGTTGCTGATTGTATTGTAAAGCGGTTTGCATGCCCGTTGGAATAATAGCATGATGATCGGTTACTTTTTTATCGTTAAAAACCTTAGAAGATTTCTTTATTTTTTTAGCTAAAAGCGGCTGCGTTAAATTTGAATAATTGGTTAACTTTTTAAGAATACCCGGTACTTTCGGGTAAATATCAGTTGGTAAAAACGTGGTATCCACCCTTGGATAAGTCACCACTTTTCGTTCATATAATGCCTGAACAATTTTTAGTGTTTCGTCTGCTGAAAATCCAAATTTGGTATTACAATACACTTGCAAACCTGTTAAATCGAATAGTTTCGGTGCATATTCTTTTCCTTTCTTTTTGGTGATGGATTTAATTTCAAAATCACTCGCTTTAACCTTATGCGCCAAAGCCTCACCATCCTCTTTTTTCAAAAACCGACCTTCTTCATAACTAAACAAGGTATCACGATATAAGGTTTGCAGTTCCCAATACGGTTCGGGTTTAAAGTTTTCAATTTCTTTAAAGCGGTTTACTACCATGGCCAATGTGGGCGTTTGCACACGGCCCACAGACAACACTTGTTTGTAGCCACCATGTTTTACGGTATATAATCGTGTAGCGTTAATACCTAATAACCAATCGCCAATGGCCCTGGAAAAACCCGCATAATACAAATTATCGTAATCTGAAGCTGGTTTTAAATTGTTGAAACCTTCTTTTATAGCTTCAGTTGTTAAAGATGAAATCCAAAGGCGTTTAACGTCACCTTTATAATTGGCTTCATTCATCACCCAACGCTGAATAAGCTCTCCTTCCTGCCCTGCATCACCGCAGTTAATAATCACCTCGGCGTTTTGGAACAAACTTTTCACAATATTGAACTGTTTTTTTATACCAGAATTCGAAGACACTTTGGTTTCAAACTTTTCTGGAAGCATTGGCAAATTATTCAAATCCCAACTTTTCCAATACGCTTTATAATCCGCAGGTTCTTTAAGTGTGCATAAATGCCCAAAAGTGTAGGTTACCGCATAGCCATTACCTTCAAAATAACCATCACGCTTTGTGTTTGCTCCCAAAACGGCAGCAATTTCACGTGCAACACTAGGTTTTTCGGCTATACATACTTTCATTTTACACCTTCTATTGAAGGCGCAAAATAGAAATTTAAGCAACTATTTAAAAAGGGAATTGTTAGGAGTTATTAACGGTTTTAGTGAAATCGAAAACTACAACAATATGTCGATGCTATCCACAGCATATAGAAGACTAAATAAAATATTATTATTAATTGTGCATTATGAATTATTGGCTATATTTGCACCCAATTTCGGGTTAACCTCTGGCGAAAATCGTGAATGTTGTTTCGAATCAACTATTTTTAATTATAAAGAAATGGAATCTTTAGTAAAATTTGTTCAAGACGAATTTGTAGCAAAAAAAGACTTGCCAAAATTTAGTGCTGGTGATACAATTACAGTGTACTACGAAATTAAAGAGGGTAACAAAACACGTACCCAGTTTTTTAGAGGTGTAGTAATTCAACGTAGAGGCTCTGGAGCTTCTGAGACGTTTACTATTAGAAAAATGTCTGGTTCAATTGGTGTTGAACGTATTTTTCCAGTAAACTTACCTGCTTTACAAAAAATTGAAGTTAACAAACGTGGTAAAGTACGTCGCGCACGTATATACTACTTTAGAGGACTTACTGGTAAGAAAGCTAGAATTAAAGAAGAAAGACGCTAATTTATGCCTTAGCAAAGAAATTATAAAAGCCTTGGATATCCTCCAAGGCTTTTTTATTTAGTATTTGACAGCACTAGTATTGATATCCTAAAAAATAAAGATTCAAGATATTCTTTAGAACTGAAAGTGTGGATTAATTCATATTTTTGAAACATGAGCTTTACAAGAACTACCGAGCAAGATTCTAACCACAACCATCTGGAAAAGATGCGTGTTTCTGAACTTCTCAAAAACATGAATAACGAGGATAAAACGGTACCCTTTGCTGTTGAAAAAGCCTTACCGCAAATTGAGGCCTTAGTAGAGCAAATTGTGGCGAAACTTAAGGAAGGCGGACGCTTATTTTATATGGGTGCTGGCACAAGTGGCAGACTTGGTATTCTTGATGCCTCTGAATGCCCGCCTACGTTTGGCGTGTCTCACGATTTGGTGATTGGATTGATTGCTGGAGGAGACTCCGCTATTAGAAAAGCTGTTGAATTTGCTGAAGACTCCACAACACAAGGCTGGAAAGATCTGCAAAAATACGATATCAATTCAAAAGATGTTGTAGTGGGTATCGCGGCATCAGGCACTACGCCTTATGTGATTTCAGCTTTGGAGAAATGCAACGAGAATAACATCATTACGGGTTGCATTACCTGTAATCACAATAGCCCATTATCGCAAGTTTCAAAATATCCAATTGAAGTGGTGGTAGGACCAGAATTCGTCACCGGTAGCTCAAGAATGAAAGCTGGCACCGCCCAAAAGTTAGTTTTGAATATGATTACCACGGCAACCATGATTCAACTCGGTCATGTAAAAGGCAACAAAATGGTAGATATGCAACTAAGCAACAACAAATTAGTTGATAGAGGAGCCAAAATGATAATGAAGGAAATAAACGTTTCCGAAAGTGAAGCTTTAAAATTATTAAACCAACACAAAAGCGTTCGTAACGCCGTAAAACATTATAATGATGGAAGAAAATAGAACCGACAAACAAGTATTATTAAAAGGCATAAAAACGCTGGCTTTTGCGCTATTAAGTCTGTTTATGGGGCCAATATTGCTAAGTTTTGCATTTAGTAAACCTGATGATAAACTGTACATCCCGCTTCTTGTAATTGGTTGCGCTATTTCAGCAATGGCAGTAATCATGCTGTTTAAAGGCATCAGAACTATTATGGGAAGTATGTTTAAGAAGAAATAATTAAAACACTTTAGCAAAATATCAGTTCGAGTGATTTTGAGGTACGAAAAATTGTATCGAGAACCTTTAACTTTCAAAATTATCACTCCGCAGAAATCTCCTTTGGCGTAGTAGGATTATATCCAAACTCATCATCGTTAATCACGATACCCAAACTATCAAAAATATAATTGATAATCGCGTAATGGTGAATGGTATGACTATTGGCCTGCGCTAACAACGATCCATAAGTATACGGAATCTCCGTTTTACCCATTCCTAAATCATCAGTAACTAAAACAGTATCTTTCATATTGAAAGTTACGGAATTCAACTTTGCAACGATAGCAGACAGATAATCTTGCGCACATCCACAATCACATTCTACTGCCTTATTTCTACTTCTTGCAGTTAAATCCACTTTACCATTGTCATCAACATTAAACATACAATCGTAAAAATCTAGTATATGTCTTATATGGCAACCAATACTCGAATAATAAGGCGATACCGAAGCATCACATAACTGCGCATTGGATAAATTATTTAATAATACCTGAGATTTCTGAAGTGTTTTAAGTGTAGATTGGATGATTAAGTTCATGGACACTAATTTAGCTAAATATTTTTAATTTCAAATTTGATAAGCGTTTAGTCTAAACCCAAACAAATCCTTACAAAAAATCCTTCTGTCATTCTAAGGAGCGCCAAAGCGCGACGTGAGAATCTCTATATCATCCAAAGTAAATCAAGAATCCATTTGTCATTCAGAGCAAAGCTAAGAATCTGAAACAAAATTCAAAATAGAATCTAAATGTCAATTCGAGTGGATTTTACGATTAAAATGAGTAAAATTTGTATCGAGAACAAGAATTTCAGGACATTCTACTGTTCTCGATACAATTTTTCATGCCTTCAAAATCACTCGAACTGACACTATTGATGCTGTTTTATTGAAGGTAGCAAGCATAACTTAATAAAACATCAATCCCTCCTACTTAGAGTTTCCCTGTTCGTTTTAGAATTTAGTTGTTGATTTTTGGTTTTTAGTTGTTGGAGTTTGGTTTTTAGTTGTTGGAGTTTGGAATTTAGTCATTGGAATTTAGTCATTGGAATTTAGTCATTGGAATTTAGTCATTGGAATTTAGTTATTGGAATTTAGAATTAGACAACTCATCCACTACCAACCTTAACTCCCCATAACTATACTTATCATCCAACTGATGCTTCAAATCCGATAAATTCTCAAAAGTCGTCTTCGGAATTAAAACCTTCAACTCCTCATAATGGTCGGCAGGCATCAAATCTGTAATCTTCACCTCACCAGTAGCCATAAAACTCGCTAAATGCCCAATAATCGTATTGGTATTCAATTCCCGTAAATCCGCAATCTCCTGTACCGATTTCCCAGATTGAAACAAGGCTAACGATTCTTTTTTAGTATCACCCTTTTGGCGTTTAGGTTTTTTCGGCGCATCAAAAATCTCCACTTCGGCAGCCGTTTCAATAACATGCTCCTCACAATACCCACGAATCACCTTCAAAATAGCGTCACCATACTTCTCCACACGCCTTTTCCCCATACCATTTACATTCAGCAACTCCGCTGTATTAGTAGGCAACGTTTCACACATTTCGTACAATGCTTTTTGGATAAAAATCTGATAATGAATTAAATCTTTCTCCTCCGCAATATCATTTCGTAACAAACGTAGCTTTTCAAACAGTTCCACATTGCTTGTCCCTTCAACAACAGTCTTTCGGGACTTTTTAGGCGCTTCCTTTCCAGAAAATACCGCTTTTGCCCGCAACTCTAAAAATTTACGCGCTTCAAATCCAGTCTCTAACCCTTTAAAATACAACAGCTTCACCGTCAATAAATCCTCAAAGGCATCCAAATGTTTGGTGATCTCACCACCTACCGCTTGGTTATCCGTAGTAAAGGCAAAGGTTTTTAAAGGCGCTAAAATTTTGGTGTCGGTCTCCGTTTTAAAATACCCAATCCCCTTTTTAAAACGCTCTTGTATTAAGGCATGTTCTTCAGGCAAACCACCATCAAGCGCAAGTTGCTTCAACTGAACATTAAACCCATTAGCCACTTTCAAAAAGTTAGTAATACACTCTTTTATAGGAACAAAAGTGGCTTCCACCTTCCCTTCTACCACCGTTCTATTTTTATAATACACATCTAAAATCCTATTCAACGGATACAAAAACCCATAAAACTCAAAAATCTCAGCAATCAAATCCAACTGAAACTGTTTCTGCGAATCTGCCAAAACTCGTTCATCAGGTGCATTCTCCTCAGCAGCTTCATTAAAACTGGTCACATTACCATCACTAATAATCTGGCTAGAATGTATTTTGCTCTTCAACACCAAACCCTCTAACGATTTACACCTACTCAAAGCCACATAAGTTTGCCCATGCGCAAAAGCACCTGCCGAATCAATAATGGCCTTTTCAAAGGTTAAACCCTGACTTTTATGTATCGTAATACTCCACGCCAAACGCAACGGCATTTGGGTGTACGACCCTATTTTTTCCTCAGTAATCGCCTTCGTTTCAGCATCAACCGAATAATTAATATTCTCCCAAGTTTCAGGCGTCACGTTAATATTAAAATCATCCTCAGGGCAATGCACCACCACTTCTTCGCGGTCCAACAAAATCACGGTCCCAATCTTACCGTTAAAATAGCGTTTCGCAGGGTCGCTATCATTCTTCACAAACATCACCTGTGCCCCAACTTTCAACTCCAAATCCACAGCATTCGGGTAGGCATATTCAGGGAATTTCCCATCCACTTCCGCCCTATACGTAAACGGTTTCGTGGTTAACTTTGCCAGCTCACTCCTATTGGTCGCCTCCGCTTTGTTGTTATGTGTGGTTAAACTTATGTAGCCCGCATCAGGCTCTGGCGTAAAATCAGGCACAAACCGTTTATTTAATTCATCCGCAGCCTTTTGGCTCAAGGCATTATTGCGTATCTCATTAAGTATTTCAATAAATTTCGGATTCTCCTGCCGGTAAATATGCTGCAACTCAATGGTAATCGCATTACAATCTCTAAACGCCTTACTACTAAAAAAGAAACCGTTAGTATACACATGCTTCAACAACTCCCACTCCTGCTCCTTAATTACGGGGCTTAACTGTTGCAAATCGCCAATCATCAACACCTGCACACCACCAAACACCTTGTTGCGGTTTCTAAAACGGCGCAAGGTGCGATCAATCCCATCCAGCAAATCGGCGCGCACCATACTAATCTCGTCAATCACCAAGAGGTCCATACTCTTAATAATATTAATCTTCGTCTTGCTAAACTTGCGGTTAAACCCCTTGCTGGCATTCAAATCCGTATCCGGTAAAATAGGGCCAAAAGGCATCTGAAAAAACGAATGTATTGTCACACCCTTCGCATTAATCGCCGCCACACCCGTAGGCGCCACCACCACCAAACGCTTTAAACTATGCATCTTCAAACGGTGCAAAAACGTGGTTTTACCAGTCCCCGCCTTACCCGTCAAAAAAATCGATCGGTGTGTGTGGTTCACAAATTGCCACGCCAATTCCAACTCCCTATTCTCTGCCATTACTACGCTAAAAATTTAAAAAATGAAGATACTAATATTGACTATTTTTCTGGGCGGGTTTTTATAAAAAAATAAAAACCGCGCTATCCGCTATATCTTTTTACGGCGTCATTGCGAGAAGCACAGCGACGTGGCAATCTCGAACATCAATTTCAAAAAACCAAATCATAAACCTTAACAGCCGTAAAAAGGATGCCGCTACTATCGCTCCCGCAACTTATCCGCTAACTTAATAGACCTAACAAAAACATGTTTCCTTTTACTTGATATAAATACTGTTCATATTAAATTTAAAAAAGTGCTATTATTCTGATTAAGATTTCTATTTTTATAGTTCATTCTAATATATTATAATTTAAACATCTTTATAAAAATGAGTGATTTCAAAACAATAACAGAATTACTAATCAAATTTAGAGATGATAGAGATTGGAAACAATTTCATAATTCCAAAGATTTAGCGTTAGCTATATCCATTGAAGCTGCTGAATTGAATGAATTGTTTTTATGGAAATCGAATGAAGATGTAAATAAAGAAAAATTAAAAGAAGAATTAGCAGATGTTTTCTCTTTTGCTCTTCTTTTAGCTGAAAAACATGATTTAAATATTCTAGAAATCATTAAGAATAAAATAAAACTTAATGGTGAGAAATATACAGTTGAAAAATCCAAAGGTTCTGCAAAGAAATATAATCAATTATAATGAGTAATCAAGCCTTCAAAATTGAAAGACATAATTTTGATATTTCAAACATAGAAGCATTAGATAACCATTATGCTAATAACCTTTGGCCTATTGTTTATTTATTAAGCGATGAATTGATTAAGGAGGCCTATGTTGGGGAAACAACAGATGCTACTAAGAGATTAAAAACTCATTTAAAGAATAATAAAAAAAATAAGCTAACAACTTTCAGATTAATAAGTAGTCAAAAATTTAATAAATCTGCCACTCTAGACATTGAATCTTTACTCATTAAATATATTTCTGGCGATGGAGAATACAAGTTACTAAATGGAAATCTTGGAATAGCAAACCACAACTACTATCAGAAAACTGAGATTTATTGGAATGTTTTTAAAAATATTTGGGACGGATTAAGACAAGAAGGAGTTGCTAAACATTCAATAGAACATATTGATAATTCAGATTTATTTAAGTACTCACCATATAAAAGCTTAACTGAAGAACAAAAAAACGGACTTTACTTAATTATAGATAATCTACTAAATAATAATGTACACAATACTATAATTGAAGGTGGAGCAGGAACAGGGAAAACAATTTTAGCTATATTTTTATTTAAACTTTTAAATTCTGAGAATAGTGATTTTAATTTTAGAGATTTCGGTGAAGATGAAATGGAACTAAAATTTAAAATAGATAAGCTAAAATTAAAATATCCTAAACCTAAAATGGCTTTAGTTGTTCCCATGTCTTCTCTCAGAAACACCTTAAAAAAAGTTTTCAAAAATGTTAAAGGGTTACGATCGAGCATGGTTATAGGTCCTGCTGAACTTGCAAAATCTCATTTTGATATAGTTATAGTGGATGAATCTCATAGATTAAGAAGAAGAGTTAATTTAGGCGCATATTTTGGAGCTTTTGATAAAATTAATGCCAAACTTAATTTAGATAAGTTTACTGGAAATGAATTGGATTGGGTAACATTACAAAGCTCAAAAGCAATATTATTTTATGATGAAGGTCAATCTATAAAACCTTCAGATATTTTAAAAGAAGATTTTGATAGTCTTAAATATAGAAATGATACAAAAATAGAATATTTACAATCTCAATTTAGAGTAAAAGGTGGTAATTCTTATGTAAAATATGTTGATGATTTACTCAACTGTAATTTAGACAAAAGTCATGAAATATATAGTGACAAAAATTACGATTTTGTTTTATTTGATAATATAGATTCTTTCATAAGCGAAATTAAATTGAGAAATGATGAATTTGGTTTATCAAGAATGATTGCTGGTTATTCCTGGAAATGGGTCTCAAATAAAAATGATAGTTGGAATTACTACATTAGCTTGGACGCTAAGTTGAGAGAATATGTTTGCTAGTTTATTAACTTAGCAATTATGAGAAAAACACCAAAACACTACACCTTAGAGTTTAAACAAAAAGCGGTAGAATTAAGTTACGCTAAAGGTAATGTACAACAGGTCTGTGAAGACTTAGATATTTTTCCATCTGTTCTTTATCGTTGGCGTAACGAACTAAAAGAGTAC
>Ga0209654_1000500_pt1 | contig 37841 bp, 37 predicted proteins | sample SaaInl1SG_22_DNA_FD_184646 | JGI IMG/M metagenome (GOLD analysis project Ga0209654, IMG submission 184646) | Marine microbial communities from expanding oxygen minimum zones in the Saanich Inlet - ESP_161SG_22_DNA (SPAdes) (version 2) | ecosystem: Environmental > Aquatic > Marine > Intertidal... | reverse complement strand
CAATTGTCGTGCTCGTTTTCTGGGTGGTATAAACCTTGAGGGTTAGGTAACATATTGAATTTTTCTCAAATATAAATTTTGACTTTATATTATTTAAATAGGTTCATATTATAATCACGCTCAACTACTGTATTCCCAAAATCTCCATTTAATATTACCAATTAGTCAAATTCACAGCCGTATAATTAGTGAATTATAAATAAACCCAAATGTCTGAACATACAACCCCTTCTATTTTAGGGGGTTGAATATATTTTAGCGTATTTATTATCATTTATACCCATGCATTATAAGGGTTAAATATTAAAATAAGTACTTATTTATGATTCTCAGTATCGTTATTAAACTGTTATTCTCCAAAAATCATATTTTTCAAACTCTTTTACATTACTATATTTGTGCCTTTCAACGATATATCTATAATTATGGAAACCATTATTCTGATTGTATTCTTTTTGGGATACCTATCTATTACTCTTGAGCATAACCTCAAAATAGATAAGCTTATTCCTGCGCTTGCCATGATGGCTATTTTATGGGCACTTATCGCCCTTGGGCATCTTCCCGTTTTTGATGTAGATACCGTTTCTAAAAGTCTGCACGAAACACATATAGATGAGATTTTATTGCATCATTTGGGTAAGACAGCAGAAATATTGGTTTTCCTTCTGGGTGCTATGACTATTGTTGAAATTATTGATTACTTCGATGGATTTGCTACCATAAAAGGATTTATTCGAACACGTAGTAAAGTCAAGTTGTTGTGGATTTTCTCCATTTTGGCGTTTATTCTTTCTGCCATTATTGACAACCTTACTGCTACAATTGTACTCATAACTATTTTACAAAAAGTCGTGAAAGATCGCGAGACCAGGCTTTGGTTCGCAGGGCTTACTATAGTAGCTGCCAATGCCGGAGGAGCATGGTCACCCATTGGAGATGTGACCACAACCATGTTGTGGATTGGTAAAAAAGTAACCACTCCAGAACTGATTAAATACTTACTCATTCCATCTTTGGTTTGTATGGTTGTACCCACGCTTATTGCTAGTCAATTTAAAGCTTTTAAAGGAAAAATAGATGCTATTGAAGCCAATGGGAATACCAAAACTCGCTTTGGGGCAATGATGCTTTATTTGGGTCTAGGCTCTATTTTGTTTGTTCCTGTTTTTAAGACTGTGACACATTTACCTCCTTATGTTGGCATGATGCTCTCTTTGGCTGTTGTGGCAACCTTTGCTGAGATTTACAGTAATTCAAAATTTTCGATGTCATCCATTGATACTGATTCAGATGCACACGGCTCACACAGCCCTGTTCATAGCGCACTTACTAAAATTGAACTACCCAGTATCCTCTTTTTCTTAGGGATTTTAATGGCTGTTGCTGCACTTGAGTCTTTAGGTTTACTATTTAACTTTGCACAAGACTTAACGGCTACTTTCCCTAACATGGACGTTGTGGTGGCGTTACTTGGTTCGGGATCTGCTGTAATTGATAACGTGCCGCTTGTTGCTGCTAGTATGGGTATGTTTTCGCAAGGCGTAGATGACCCGCTATGGCACGCCATTGCTTTTGCTGCTGGGACTGGAGGGAGTATGTTGATTTTTGGATCCGCCGCCGGCGTAGTGGCTATGGGTATGGAAAAAATCAATTTTTTCTGGTATTTCAAGAAGATTTCACTGTTGGCATTTGTTGGTTTTGTAACAGGTTATATTACCTTTATGCTGTTACGTGATTACATATTTGTGTAATGGATTATGTGGCGACGCTACAATGGCTTTTCGCTAAACTTCCCATGTACCAACGTGTGGGTGCCGCAGCACTTAATCCAAATTTAGACCGAATTGTATCCCTGGTTTCCCATTTGGGTCATCCACATACAAAGTTTAAAAGCATTCACGTTGCAGGAACGAACGGCAAAGGATCGTCCTCTCATATGTTAGCTTCAGTACTGCAAGAGGCAGGCTATAATGTGGGTGTTTATACCTCTCCACATCTTAAAGATTTTAGAGAGCGCATCCGTATAAATGGTACGCCAATAGATAAGGAATTTGTTGTGCGTTTTGTAGCAGAAAACAAAGCTTTTTTTGAAGAAGAGGCCTTTTCGTTTTTCGAAATGACAGTAGCACTTGCCTTTGATTATTTCGCATCTCAACAGGTGGATGTAGCCGTGATTGAGGTTGGTTTGGGTGGACGGTTAGACGCTACCAATGTAATAGCTCCAGAAGCTTGTTTGATTACCAATATCAGCCTAGATCATCAGCAATTTTTAGGGACTACCCGAGCAGAAATAGCGACAGAAAAGGCAGGAATCATAAAGCCTAAAACGCCTGTGGTTGTGGTGGAACACGATGCCGAAATACTTTCTGTTTTTAAAGCGATAGCACAAGAAAAAAATGCGCCTTTACACATTGCATCACAGCACGATTTTGAATCTGATTTGTTGGGAGATTATCAAAAACAAAATATCAACGGGGTGGTTTCGCTTATTCACAAATTGCCTCAATTTTCAATTTCAGATGAAGCGATAAAAAGTGGTTTGTACAATGTAGTGGCAAATACCGGCTTTCGTGGGCGTTGGGAAATAATAGGCCAACACCCCAAAATAATAGCAGATGTGGCACATAACCCCGCTGGATTAGAGGCTGTTTTTACTCAATTAAGGCATGAGTGTTTTGAAACCTTGCATGTTATTTTTGGGATTGTTTCCGATAAAAATACGGATGATATCTTGGCATTATTACCAAAAAAAGCACATTATTATGTATGTGCTGCTGACGTTCCTAGAGCGATGCCAGTTGCTGATTTGGCAATCGAATTTAGGAAGAAAAACTTTGATTTCAGCACATATCTCAGTGTTGAAAATGCGTTGACAACAGCCAAATCGAGAGCGTCAAAAGAATCTTTAATTTTTGTGGGCGGAAGTTTGTTTGTAGTAGCGGAAATACTGCCATAAAAAATTACTGCAAAAGTGATTTTTGTAAGAATGGATTTTTATATATTTGCACCCCTCGGGCGCTTAGCTCAGTTGGTTCAGAGCACCTCGTTTACACCGAGGGGGTCGGGGGTTCGAATCCCTCAGCGCCCACATCAATCAAAATCCTAATGCATAGCATTGGGATTTTTTGTGTTTTTAAATGAGTAAAGCTTGTTTTTTCATTTATAAAAACAAAAAAAGTGCACGAAGTGCACAGGATTGTATTTGCAGGAGTGATCAAAATGGGAAATTAAATCCCTCAGCGCCCACATCAAATAAAATCCTGATGCATTGCATTGGGAATTTTTGTTATTTATAAGCTTCGCATATAAAATACAATATCTTTGTCAAAACTTATTTTTTTACCAAAACATCAACTATGTGTGGAATTGTAGGGTATATTGGGCATAGAGAAGCTTACCCCATCATTATTAAAGGACTCAAACGCCTTGAATATAGAGGATATGACAGTGCAGGAATTACGCTTTATGGCAATGAAACCCATCTTGTAAAAACAAAGGGTAAAGTTTCCGATTTGGAACAGCTTGTTTCAAGTGAAGATATACATGGAAATACTTTAGGGTTGGGTCATACGCGTTGGGCTACGCACGGAATTCCGTCTAATGTAAACTCACATCCACATATCTCAAACTCTGGCAATATATCCATTGTACATAACGGTATTATTGAAAATTACGCTGCCATCAAAAAGGTACTGATTGATAACGGATTTACCTTTTCATCAGAAACAGACACAGAAGTTTTGGTTAACCTTATTGAATATGTCAAGATCTCTCAAGATGTTAAAATCGGACAAGCGGTACAGATTGCACTCAATCAAGTGGTAGGTGCCTATGCCATCGCGGTATTCGATAACGAAAGACCCAATGAAGTGATAGTTGCCAAGCTCGGAAGTCCATTGGCTATTGGTATTGGAAAAGATGAATATTTTATTGCTTCAGATGCCTCTCCATTTATAGAATATACCAATAGAACCATTTATTTGGAGGATAATGAAATGGCGGTAATTTCCAGGAAAAAAGGTTTTAAAATGTATTCGATAGCCGAAGATAAAATCGTAACACCAAAAGTTCAGGAAATTCAATTGTCGCTGGAGAAAATTGAAAAAGGTGGTTTTGATCATTTTATGCTAAAAGAAATTCACGAGCAGCCTACGGCTATTACCGATACATTTCGGGGGCGTTTGTTTGTAGAAGATCAAAAAATTAACATATCGGGTATTGAACAACACTTGGATGTTTTTAAAAAAGCAGAGCGCATTACTATTGTCGCCTGTGGTACCTCTTGGCATGCAGGTCTTGTAGCCGAGTACCTGTTTGAAGATGCAGTTCGAATTCCCGTTGAAGTTGAGTATGCTTCTGAGTTCCGATACCGTAATCCAGTAATTAAAAAGGGAGATGTTGTTATTGCTATTTCACAGTCTGGTGAAACAGCAGATACGCTGGCAGCTATTAAGCTTGCTAAAGAAAAAGGCGCCTTTGTTTTTGGTATTTGTAATGTGGTAGGCTCGTCTATTGCCAGAGAAACCGACTCGGGTGCTTATACCCACGCTGGCCCTGAAATTGGGGTAGCATCTACCAAAGCATTTACCACGCAGCTCACTGTAATTACCATGATTGCACTGCGTTTAGCTCAGCTTAAAGGAACTATTGATGAGGAAAGTTTTAATAGAGTAGCTACGCAATTGGTGTCACTCCCAAATCAAATTCAGGATGTACTCAAATACGATGCATCAATCAGAAAAATTGCTGCTGCCTACAAAGACGCGTCTAACTTTTTGTATTTGGGCAGGGGCTATAATTTTCCTGCAGCCTTAGAGGGCGCACTTAAGCTTAAAGAAATTTCCTATATACATGCTGAAGGTTATCCCGCAGCAGAGATGAAACACGGCCCTATTGCTCTTATTGACGAAAACATGCCTGTAGTGGTTATTGCTACCAATAAGGGGCATTACGAGAAAATTGTCAGCAATGTGCAAGAAATAAAATCTCGGAATGCTAAAATTATTTCAATAGTGACCAAAGGCGATGAAAGTGTTAAACTACTTTCTGACCATGTCATTGAAATACCTGAGGTTACCGAAGCCTTGGTGCCAATTTTGGCTTCCATTCCCCTTCAGTTGTTATCGTATCATATTGCTGTAATGCGTGACTGCAACGTGGATCAACCTCGAAATTTAGCGAAGTCGGTGACAGTGGAGTAGGTTATTCAGCTTTGAAAACCGTCTTAAAATACTCACATGAAATTAGCATATTTTCATTGAAGTACTCACCCGCTTTTTCCATTTCTCTACTGTAGTATTCTTGATGTACTTTTCTCCAAAAGTTCAAACTCTTATCTCCCTCTCCTTCGGCTTGGGCAAACGCTTCCGTAACATCTTTAAAGCGCACCAGTTCTATTTTTGTAATTTCAATAATGGCTTTTGCCGTACCGTTCCAATCCGTAACAATAAACAAATCTCCCACTTTTGGCATGGATTGGTTATGGTGTTTATACCACCAAACAGAGGTTGCAGTGGCTTGCTTGATATTCTTAACCACTAACTCAGCACATATGTTGGCATCCTGCTCATTATCACAAAAGTAAAAATGCGGAGGTATACGAGTATTGGCATATTTGGAGTGTCCCTGAACAAAAAATTTCCAAATTTCATGTACAGAATGACTAGGTAAATTCATAGGCTAAAAATACATATTTCAATAGAAGATTGTATATTACCCCTATGCAACCCAAGACGATTTCTCGACTTCAAGAATACACGACTTTTTTGCAGCAGTCCTATGGGTTACACTTTCCCGATTACGACAGTCTTCACCAATGGAGTATAACTAAACAAGGTGTGTTTTGGGAAAGTATTGTACGTTTCTTTGATGTTGATTTTGACACCCCTTACCAAGAGGTTTTTGTACCAGGAACGCATTTTTGGGAAACCAATTGGTTCACTGGTGCTAAACTGAATTACGCCCAACATATTTTTAGAAATGCGTCAACAGAGCGTCCGGCCTTGGTGTTTCAAAACGAAACAGGCAAGCTTCTAGAAATTAGTTGGGAACAGCTTACCGCAAAAACATATAGCTTTCAAAAAGAACTTATAGCACATGGCGTAACTAAGGGGGATGCTGTGGTTTGTTTTGGTACAAATAGTCCAGAGACTGTTGCGGCATTTTTGGCAACAAATGCCTTAGGCGCAGTTTGGTCTTCTTGTTCTCCAGATTTTGGCACGCCTGCTGTTTGCGATCGCTTTTCACAGCTTCAACCAAAAGTGCTTTTTGCACATAAGGCATATCAATACAATGGAAAGCAGCAAGATTGTACGGAGCGTATAGCTACAATTCAAAACCAAATTCCGTCCATTACACATACGATTCATTTGGATACACATGCTGTTTTTAATGATGCGCCTGCCCAAATAGACCAACTTCAACTTGTTTCTGTTTCGTTTTCTGACCCCATTTGGGTGTTGTTTTCATCCGGTACAACAGGGAAGCCAAAAGCACTTGTACATGGAACTGGACATATGCTATTGGAGCACCTGAAAGCACTTGCATTACATCAAAATGTTTGTGAAGGTGACCGCTACTTTTGGTATTCTACAACAGGATGGATGATGTGGAATTATGCGCTTAGTAGTTTACTTTGTGGCGCAACGTTGTGTTTGTATCAAGGTGCGCCCAACTATCCCAAAGAAGATTCCCTGTGGCGTTTTGCTAAAGCGGTAAAAATCAATCATTTTGGTGGAGGAGCGGTGTATTTTCAAAAACAGATGGAGCAACTTACGGCATTTGTACAATTAACAGATTTCTCGTTTCTAAAAACAATGGGTTCCACGGGCTCGCCTATGTCGGCAGCAGTATGTCAGAAATTGAAACAGCAATTTCTAAAGACACAAATTATTTCTTTAAGTGGGGGTTCTGATGTGTGCACAGCCTTTGTGGGCGGTCATCCTGATTTGCCCATTATCCCGGGTGAAATTCAATGTAAAATGTTAGGTGCTGCCGTGGAGGTTTGGAGCGCTGATGGGGATAGTATAACTGAAGCACCAGGTGAATTAGTGCTTACCGCACCCTTGCTTTCTATGCCAATTTATTTACTCAATGACCCAAATTTTTTACGCTATAAGCAAAGCTATTTTTCAATGTTTGAATCTGTTTGGAGTCATGGAGACTGGGCAGCGATAACCAAAAACGGCGGCATCGTTATCTATGGGCGTTCTGATGCAACGCTAAATCGGTTTGGTGTGCGTATTGGAACAGCTGAGATTTATGCTGCCTTGTCGCAATTTCAGGCAGTTGAAGACGCATTGATGGTACACTTACAACATGAGGATAAAGACGAGTTGCTGTTGTTTGTTCAATCTAATAAAAAATTAGATTTTAAAGATATAAACAGGCATATTCGTAAAACCTGCTCTCCTCGTCATGTGCCAGACCAGATTTACAATGCACCCGAAATCCCATATACTATAAGTGGGAAAAAAGTAGAAATTCCTGTGAAACGTTTGTTACAAGGAGAAAAATTAGTAAACGTAGTCTCGTTAGATTCACTCAAAAACCCAAACGCAATACGGTGGTTTTTACGTTTCCGAAAGAAGCTTAGCTTTTAAAAATACCTTGCATAAATACTTCTTGCTCGTCGGCAAGATCTTTATCTACCAAAATACGTCCGCTATGCTCATCAGTGATGATTTTTTTACGTGATGCAATTTCCATTTGTACTTGTGGTGGAATGGTGAAAAATGATCCGCCAGAAGCACCTCGTTCAACCGAAACAATGGCTAATCCGTTTTTCACAGAGGAACGAATACGTTGATATGCTGTAACCAGACGCTCATCGGCTTTAGCAGCAAACTCTTCTGATTTTTTTAACAGTATATCTTCTTCTTTTTGCGTTTCTGCTAAAATAGCATCTAATTCATCTTTCTTGTGTTGCAAGTGGTTTTTTCGCTCCTCAAGTTTGGTGTTTGTTTCTGTAACAGTTTCGTTTTTTTGCTCTATAAGCGCTCTGAGCTGCTTAATTTGTTTTTCAGACAATTGTATTTCAAGTTCTTGAAATTCAACTTCTTTATTTAGCGACTCGTATTCACGATTGTTACGCACGCTTTTTTGCTGTTCAGCGTATTTTTTGATGAGTTCTTTAGAATTTTCAATTGCGTTTTTTTTCGCTTTGATTTCGTCCTCGTAAGCGACTAATTCAATTCCTAGGTTACTCGATCTTTTTTCTAAACCCGCAACTTCGGCTTCTAAATCTTCAACCTCTAGGGGAAGTTCGCCACGAACATTCCTAATTTCGTCAATACGCATATCAACGAGTTGGAGGTTGTACAAGGCGCGTAATTTTTCTTCGACAGTTGTTTCCGCTTTCTTTTTAGCCATAGTTAAAAGTAATGAACTGGATTTGTATCCGTTTTAGATGAAATGAACGCAAAATTAGGGAAATTTTTGCTAAGAAACTCCATGATTATTTTTTTGGTGAATTGTTCACTCTCATAATGCCCTACATCAATCAGTAAAACTTTGTTTTCACTCTTAAAAAAATCATGATATTTTAAATCTGCGGTGATGAAAACATCGGCATTTTGATGCTTTGCAGCATCAATGGCAAAACTTCCAGAGCCCCCTAATAGCGCAACCCGTTCAATTTTTTTACCCATAAAACCACTATGACGTAGCATGGGTGTATTTAAAATGTTTTTTAAATCTTTAATAAAATCTTGTTCTTCTATTGGATTAGGCAGTTGTCCCATGCAACCCATTCCCAAATCAGTTCGTGTATTTTCCAAAACGTTCAACTCATAAGCTGCCGTTTCATAGGGGTGTGCTATTTGTAATGCGTTTATTACTTTATTTTTATAATGCTTAGGTAATACCACTTGCAATTGTGTTTCTGGCTCTGCATGTCGTTTGCCTTTTTTGCCCACAAAAGCATTACTTCTTTCTAAAGGCATAAAACTCCCTATTCCCTCAGATGAAAAACTACATTCGGCATAGTTTCCTAAAGCGCCAGCACCGGCAGAAAAAAGTGCTTCTTGTACTGTTTTAAGATGTGCATGCGGCACATACGTATTGAGTTTCAATAAACTCCCTTTTGAAGGAATCAAAACCTTTCGATTGCTGAGTTGAAGTGCGTCTGCGAGTCCTTTATTTACACCATAAAGCTGCACGTCAAGTGCCGTATGTAAGGCGTAAATGGCAATGTCATTTTTGATGGCTTTTGCTACAACTCGCTCCACATAAGTGCTAGTTGTAATGCGTTTAAGTCCTTGAAATATTATGGGGTGAAAGCAAATGATAAGCTTACACTTTTCTTTTATTGCCTCATCGATAACCGTTTCAATTGCGTCATGGGTTATTAGTGCACGCTCAATTTTTTGGTCCAAGTCGCCTACCAGCAATCCTACATTATCAAAATCTTCAGCATAGGCGAGTGGCGCCCATTGCTCCAAACACGATGTTATTTCACGTACTGTCATAGTTCCAAAGATAAAAGTTCTACTTTTGTTTTTATGGCTAAATGGAGAAATGCATTATTTCCACTTCAAGTTATCTTTGCAGCAGTGGTTTTCTTGCGTAAATCACTGTACAAAAAGGGTGTCTTTTCGCGCTACACGGCACCAGTTCCTGTTATTGCTGTGGGTAATATTTCTACTGGTGGTACCGGAAAAACGCCGATAGTGGATTATTTAATTACCAAATTTTCCAAAAAATATCGACTCGGAATTCTCAGTCGTGGGTATGGGCGCAGATCTAAAGGCTATGTCGTTGTTACACCAAATGCTACTGCCACTGAGGTTGGAGATGAGCCTAAAATGCTTGCTCAAAAACACCCAAACGTAGCGGTATCCGTATGTGAACACCGCCCCAATGGACTTATGCAAATGCTTGAAGAATCCCCTAAAATAGATGCCTTTTTCCTAGATGATGCGCTTCAGCATTTGCGTTTAAAACCGTCTTTTAAAATAGTACTCACTACCTTTCAAGAGCCTTGGTTTTCGGATGCCTTGCTCCCCGTTGGAAATTTACGCGAACCTGCTTCGGCAGCCCAACAAGCTAATGTAGTTGTGGTGACCAAATGCCCCGCAATATTACCCGAAGAAACTAAAAAAACATATGCAGAAAAACTTGATGTTTTGCCAACGCAACAATTGTTTTTCACAACGCTCGATTACGATAGCAAGGTTCGCGGTGCAGCAGAATTAGCTCTTGAGGAATTTATTAAAAGCCCTTTTGTCTTGATTACTGGTATTGCCAATCCAAGTACATTATGTGCTTTTTTGGATGAAAAAAAAGCAACCTACACACATCAGTCTTTCGCTGACCATCATGTGTTTACTAAATCAGAAATAGCAGCACTACAAAAAAGGAATACCCCCATTTTGACTACTGAAAAAGATGCGGTGCGCCTTGCGTCCTATAACCTACCACAAGTATATACCTTGGGTATTCGTATTCGGTTTTTGGAAGATGAGGAAAAGTTTTTGTCGGCTATTAGTCTTGCGCTTGACAATAGTATTGAATAGGAAGTAGCCTGCTATCTTTTCTGCTGCATTAAAAATGTAAATTTTCAAGCTAGAAACGATACCTGATTTTTGGTGTTAAGCTAATTACTTCTAAATCAAATTCTGATATGGCAAAATAGGAGAACACTTTAGACTGAATGCCCACCTCAAAATTTCCCGATGTAAAAAACAAATAATCTGCCCCCAAAAAGAATCCTCCTTCTGTAGATTTTGATTCTCTCAGGTATATTGATTTATCATAAATCTCCAAGTCCTGCGAAATGTCTGAGAAAAGATAAAACCCAAGAGAAGCAGAAAACCTGGATTTAAAAGTTTTCCTATAAAAAATGCCATACATGTTATTGGTTTGACGTAGGTTAAAATTCTCAACCGTTATACTATTATTCGTTGAAGTACGAGAAATATTTTTCTTTCCGTTATTAACTAATCGGTCAAAACTTAGTCCAAAAGCCTGCTTATTGTCTTTTAAATTCCACACAAGTTCTAACCCACCAATAGTACCGATAAAGTTTTTGCTGTAAAATTGCGAAGGTTGTTCGTTGTAACTCGTAACAAAAAAATTACCTCCAATGCCGTAGTTTATAGCAAGTTCAAGCCTGCTCTTTGATTCTTCTTTTTCTTGCGCTAATACAAATGTTGAAAATAAAAAAACGCAAATTCGAAAGATCTTATTACAGTTCATTTTTATAATAATTTAAATTTTTATTCGGATTCCTAAATTGTGTGACCATGCTCCTGTGTAACCAAGATCAAAGGTATCGTCAGACTTATATGCTGCATTTAGTAGTATGGTTGATGCGATAAAAACTCCTGTGCTTTTACTGAGTTTATATAGCAGTCTTATTCTTGGGCTGATATTTAATGCTCCTTTTTGCCAATGCCCCACACTAAAATCCTTAATTTCAGAAATGAGATTAGTTGTAGTATTAAAACTTAGCTGCGTTAAAGAAAAATAGACTGTAGAAATATGACCATACCCAATACCAATGGCAGGAATAATCTCAAAAGGATTTACGGGAATTATAAAATTAGCATAACACGTAAAATGTATGTCAGAATTATAAAAAAAGTTCTCCTCAATATTTGCAATTGATGTTCCAACAAAATAGTCATTTACTTCTTTTAAGTATTGTAGCGGGGTATGACTCCCAATATTTAACCCTTTTGGTAGGGCATCAACAAACGAATGTTGAATGTCAAAACCAAAACTCCAATACGTTGAGTTTTTCACTTCATAAAAAGCTCCAATACTTGACCCAGTTATCCCTTCGTCAATATATTTTGCACTACCTAAATGAAATCCAACAAACTGCTCTTTCTGTGCAAAGCAAGTTATTACACAAAATAAAAACAGAAAAAGGCAAGAGAAATTCCTGCCTTTTAATTTTAAATTATTAAGGAACATCTGTATAATAGTGTTTAAAATAATAACTTAACCCGTCAGCAGTTCTAACGGTATAATTTATACCATTATCTCTGTAGGTCCCCGCTCCATGGTTTCCCACAATATGGGATAAAGCATCGCGTCTGGATACCTCATTATTATATTTTAAATCTGTCTTTCCTAATGTGATTTTAAAGTTTATAGCAAATTTTGCTTCAGGAACAAATTTTTTCTTTACACTGTCATATGCAATAGAAACAGTTCCTTCTGCACTCGAATCTTTGAAATCCCAATGCCTGTATGAAAATAAAACAATCTGCTGGTCTGCTTCATGCATATCCCAATCCCCATCAAATATAACGTTGACTTCTTTCCATTTACCTTTTCTAATATCTCTTCTCTTAAACTTGTGTTTATCAAGAAGCTTGTGTGGACCTGGTTTACTTAAATCAATAGTACCATCTGTATTTAGACTTAAATCTCCAGAAACTCGATAAAGAATTACTTTTGATTTTGAAGGCCATCCTGAATAATGTTTAGTTAACCTTATTCTTGGAATTATAGTCTTAAGCACATCCTTTTGACTAATTTTAGTGTGGTCAATATTTTGAGTTAACCAATATTGTTTGTTAGGTGGGATATAAGGCGGTGGATCAGCGGCTACCCAATCTTCATCGTCAAAAATTGGCATTATCAGAGCCACTGGTTTTCTATAAGCATAGTCATCATCTACCCGAATCTGTTCTTTTGAATATGTATTTGTGTTAACATTAAAAATATGTGCATCTGAAGTACCTCGCTCAAGATTTTTAGGTGCCCATGACATAGTAAACGTATTCACTTTTTCCCAATCAAATTCTTCCTCATATGGAAAATAGACTTCGTGTTTTGCAAAAGCGTCAGTGTCGAAAATAGAACTTGCACGGCCACCTAAACTCGCACTTGCACCCTGCACAGACATATTGTGAATTTGCATCATCTGTTGCATAACAGGGAGTTGCCCATTCATTGCGTGATAGGTTGTAATTAAATTACTCTTAAAAGTACTGCTAGTTGGCTCAGCCAATGCATTTAATTTACGGGCTTTGGCAAGCGCTATTTTTTCTTCTATTGGAATTTTGGATTCGTTTCCAGCTAATGCCGCAAGTGAAATAGATTCTGAATTATCGTTTTTGAATCTTGCATATTCAAGAGCGTAGTCTCTAGATTCTTTATCTAGTAGGACATTACCCATTAGTAAAGAGATTTCTTTTCTTAACTCTACTTCGTCAAGATTTTTCAAACTATTCTCATACAAATGGATATTTGGGTCAACTTCAATCTCGCTAGAGCAAGATAATAGCATCAATAAACCTCCTGCTAATGATGCCAGCTTTATACTGTGTTTTAAAAACATGATTATTAAATAAAATATAACTTATATCGATATAGCAAAAGGTAAAAACAGCCTTGTTTTTATTTTCCCTTTTGTTGTTATCAAACCACCCACAAATAGCGGGAACGGCTTGTCAGCACACATGTATGTTGCTGATGTCTTTCCTAAATCAAATTGAATTTGTAGGTCAGTTTTGTTTAAGGCTCAATAAACATAACATAAAATATTGAAATACCCAAAAAATAGCGCTTAATACTTGCTCATTTTAGCGTAAAAAGTTTCTTAAGGCTGGTATTATCACTTTAAAAGAAACTACAGAATATGTTTATGCGCCTTGTAAGAAGAACGCACTAGCGCGCCACTTTCCACATGACGAAAGCCCATTTCCTTGCCTAAAATCTCATATTTTTTAAACTGTTCTGGGGTGATAAATTCGGCCACAGGCAAGTGCTTTTTAGAAGGTTGTAAATACTGACCAAGTGTGATGATGTCCACATTTGCCTTGCGTAAATCCTCCATGGATTCAATGACTTCGTCTTCTGTTTCACCCAAGCCAAGCATCAAGCCAGATTTGGTACGGTGAACGCCTTCTTGTTTTAGATAACGTAGTACTTCTAAACTTCTTTCGTATTTGGCTTGAATGCGTACTTCACGCGTTAGCCTACGCACGGTTTCCATATTGTGTGAAACTACTTCTGGTGCAACGGTAACGATACGATCAAGCAGGTCCTCTCTCCCTTGAAAATCAGGGATAAGCGTTTCAAGTGTTGTATTTGGATTCATACGTCGGATGGCCTGTACGGTTTCGACCCAAATAATAGTACCTTGATCGGGTAAATCATCTCGGTCAACGGATGTGATTACCGCATGCTTAATGCCCATGATTTTAATAGAACGCCCCACTTTTTCGGGTTCTGCCCAATCTACTGTATCGGGTCGGCCGGTTTGTACGCCACAAAATCCACACGAACGCGTACAGATGTTTCCTAAAATCATAAAAGTTGCTGTTCCTTCACCCCAACATTCGCCCATATTGGGACAACTCCCCGAGGTGCAAATGGTATGCAGTTCGTACTTGTCAACCAATCCTCGGAGCTCCGTATATTTTTTACCTGTTGGTAGTTTTACACGTAACCATTTCGGTTTGGGTGCTCGTACAGGAGCGGTAGTGGTAACAGTATCAGACATTCAGCAATTTTAGGATACAAATTTACAAAACAAAAATGGTATCAAAAAAGTACGTTGAGGTATATAACGCTAAAGCCAATTAAGAACAAAATTCCTAACACACTTGCTACGCGGAGCCATTTTTTTGGACGATTTTTTTCAGGCATATGATTACTTGTAACCAAGGCTAAATTTGCAGCGGCATAAAAAGGCGCTGTCAAAAAGGAAAGGATTGTTGCAATTTGTACAAGCAATCCCATTTCGGCAGCAAAAACCAAAAAAATAAGACAAGTACCTGCCGTAAGAATCAGCACCCACGTATGTTGTTTATTGGCATATTTTCCATTCAGTATTTTGGTGATATGCGCCATAACTCGTGGAGAAGCATCTAAAGTAGTTAAGGTAGTACTAAACATGGTGGTAAGTGCTGCAATGGCAATAATCACAAACCACTCACTTCCCATAAGTGAGGTGTATAATCCGATTAATTGACCTGCAAAAGTTGCACCACTAGAAGAAAAAGAAACACCTGAGTCAAACATCACCGTTGCACCCAAAACAATAAAACAAAGCCCTAAAAACAAAGTCACACCATATCCAACATTAAAATCAAAAAGGGAAGATTTCAGTGTAGTTTTTGGATTGATTTTTTTCTTTTCAAGTGCCCAAAGGGAATGCCATATTGAAATATCTAAAGGGCCAGGCATCCAACCCATAAAGGCAATAAGAAAAACCCATTCAGATGAAGTTACGGGTAAAACTTGTGTAAAATTCAGATTAGGTTTTGTCCCAAAGGCAAATAGCACTGCAATTAATGTACTGATGCTAAGAACAAGAACAATAATTTTCATGCTTTTATCCAGCCAGCTGTATTTCCCACGCCAAAGCACAGCAAAACACAGCAGCGCTATCACAACAGACATCATAGCTGAGGATTCAATGCCCAAAAGTCGTGCTGCGATTCCAGCGGTTACGGCAGTAACTGCAGCCTGAATGGTAAACATGGTGGCTATATTGAGGATGTAATACACAACCAAAACACCCTTTCCCATACGGCGATAGCCCTCCAATAAACTTTCCCCAGTTGCCAATGCATAGCGCGGTCCATATTGGAAAAAGGGATATTTTACTAGATTTACCAAAATGAGTGCCCAAACCAGTCCAAGACCAAAATCAGCTCCTGCACGGGTAGATTGTACCAAATGCGAAACGCCAATCGCTGCGCCCGCAAAAAGTAACCCTGGTCCTAATCGTCTAAAAGCTGCTGTCAATTTAAATATTTTGATTCGCTAAAATTTCAGCCAATAGTTTTCTGGCTCGCATTAGTTTTACCTTAACCGTACTTTCACTACTGTCTAATTTTTTTGCAATTTGTTTAATACTGAGTTCTTGTAAGTATTTGAGTTGGATTACTTCCCTGTAGTGTGGTTTTAGTGTTTTGATATTGTTCAGTAAAGTTTCAAGGCGTTGTTTTCGAATTAAATCATCTTCTGGATCGGGTGCATTGTCAGCGATATTTTGTGCTATTTCTTGATTTGATTCTGTAGTAACAGTTGGGAGTGTTTTTTTTCGTAATTGATCTACATGCAGGTTTTTGGCGATGGTCGTTAGCCAAGTTTTAAAGCCGTAGTCTGGGTTGTAGGTAATAATTTTCTCAAAAGCTTTTCCAAAGCACCGAATGGTAAGTTCTTCTGCTTCGTTTTCATTTTGAGTGCGTTGAAGCATAAACCCAAGTACGTCACTCCAAAAAAGTTCTAATAAATAGCGAAATGCGTGTTGGTCACCTCGCTGAGCCAACGCAATTTTTTCGTCAAGTGCCGCAGGTTTTGCCACGGATTAGTTGTGTTCGGGTTTGGGTAGATCGCAGTCTGTTTGTTGATTTGGTAGTTTTCCGCAAAGACTACAAGCTTCGCCTTCTTTGTTTAAAAAGGGACTCTGACTTGCGCAAGTGCCTGCAAACTCTCCTCCTTTTTTCGCCCATATTTTAATGGCAATTCCAGCAAAAGCTAAGGCTAACAATATGAGAGTAATAATAAAGAGTTCCATGGAATAAAAATAGCTAAAAATTAATTGATAAGGTTTACTTCGGGTTCTAATTCAACATCAAATTTTGACAATACCGCGTCCATAACCCGTTGTGCGTGTTCCCATAGTTCAGTTCCAGTGGCCGCTCCATAATTCACCAATACCAACGCTTGATTTTTATGCATACCTACATTTCCGAAAACCTTTCCTTTAAATCCTGATTGTTCTATGAGCCAGCCCGCAGGAATTTTAGTAAAGTTTTCATCTATGGTGTATGCCGGCATATTGGGGAAGTCTTTGGCAATTTTTATTGCTTTGGATTTTAAAACGATTGGGTTTTTAAAGAAACTTCCCGCATTGCCCAGCTTGGTTGGGTCTGGGAGTTTTTCGCTTCGAATTCGAATGACGGCTCTTGCCACATCGTCTATGGTTGGTGCAGCAACACCCATTTCATCAAGTGTTTTTGAAATGCCTCCGTATTCTAAATGAAGTTTGTGGTTTGATTTTGTAAGTGATAAGCGTAGGGTTGTGATTACATATTCGTCTTTTAATTCATTTTTAAAAATGGAATCACGATAACCAAATGCGCAGTCTTTTGTCTCAAAAATTTTTGAATCTCCTGTTTTTCTACCAATTCCGATAGCGTTGTGAAATACATCACTCAACTCAACCCCATAGGCACCAATGTTTTGAATAGGTGCTGCACCTACCAAACCTGGGATAAGGCTAAGATTTTCAATACCGCCCAAATTATTTACGATACTCCACATTACTAAATCGTGCCAAACTACGCCTGCACCAGCTGAAACGATAGCATATTGCTCATTTTCTTCAATGATTCGAATGCCTGGAATAGAAATTTTAATTACTGGTCTAGTTAGATTTTGAAGTAACAACACATTACTTCCACCCCCCAAAATTAGCGCGTTCTTAAAACGTGGATCTTTAAGTACTTCTTGCAACGCCAAACTTGTTGTGACTTCTGTAAAAAGGGGTGCATGAACAGAAAGTCCAAAGGTGTTGAATTCCGCTAAAGAAACCTGGTGTTTAACTTCCATGTCCTTGACTAATATATGTGGCTAGGCCTAATTTCAGCAATTCTAACGCCCTTTTGATTTTATCAACTTGGAGTACAAAAGCGATCCGAATCATATCTTTTCCCGAAATATCCCCGGAAAAAAAGCCATTTGCAGGTGCCACCATAAGTGTTTCATTATTATCCTCAAAAGACTCAAGCATCCATTTGGCAAAATGATCGCTATCAGAAACAGGAAGGCGTACCAAACAATAAAACGCCCCTTTGGGCTGAGCTACCTCAACTCCTTCAATAGATTTTAGATATGTCACGGCAGCTTCTCTTCTTTTGTAATATTCCGCAACAGCATTTGTTAAATATAGCGCCGGTTCATCAAGAGCTGCTTCACAAGCGTGTAGGGCAATTGTTGGCGGACAAAGCCTAGATTGAGCAAATTTTAGCGCAGCATGCGTAATTTCCTTGTTTTTTGTGATTAAGCATCCGATGCGGGCGCCACACATGCTGTATCTTTTTGACATTGAATCTATCAAAATGGCATGTTGCTCGAGTCCTTTAAATTGTAATACAGATATATGGGTGTTGTCATCGTAAACAAACTCCCTATAAACCTCATCAACTATAAAAAAAATATCGTGTTTTAGCGCCAGCTGAGCCAAATCCTCAAGTTCGGATTTCGTATATACATAACCCGAGGGATTGTTGGGGTTACATATAAACAGCGCACGTGTTCTGGGCGTAATTGATGCTTCAATTTTATCAATTGAAGGTAAAGCAAATTGACTTTCAAAATCTGATGGAATACCAACAACACTTACACCGCAAGCCGCGGCAAAGGTTTCATAGTTGGCATAAAAAGGTTCTGGAATAATAAGTTCATCGCCTTCGTTTGTAATACAATCAAGTGCCATTATAATTGCCTCACTTGCGCCTGTAGTAACCAAAATATCCTCAGCATCCACATCGACATTGTGTCTTTTGTAGTATGCTGCTAGTTTATCACGAAAAGATTGTGTTCCCTCCGACGGGCCGTAAGCAATTACAGTTTCCTTGTATGATTTTATAGCATCCAAAGCCTTATTGGGGCTTGGTAAATCGGGTTGTCCTATATTAAGGTGATAAACTTCCACGCCTCGTTGCTTTGCAAGTGTGGCTTGACGTGCTAGTTTACGAATAGGTGAGGTAGGTAAATTGGCTCCTTTGCGTGAAATGTTTGGCATGAACTAAAGATAATTTGCCTGCAAAGATGCGAAAAATGAGCGTGTAGTGTTAGATTTTATTCTTCCTCTACGGGTTCCTCTTGGACTTCGCCTTTAATTTTTAAGGCTACCATTCCATTGGAGGCATTGGAAGCTACCGTTATGGTTTTACGAATGGGTCCAACACGTTGGGTGTCATATTTCACTTCAATTACGTCAGAAGCGCCAGGCGCAATAGCACCAGAAGGCTTTTTGGGGATGGTACATCCACATGAAGAGCGTACTTGCGTGATTTGCAAATCTGCAGTTCCAGTATTGGTGAATTTAAATTGACGAATACCATCGTCCCCTTTGTTTATTGTGCCATAATCTACGACCAATGAGTCAAAAGTTATGGTCGCAACTTCTTGAGCAACAGTACAATAGCCTAAGGTTACAAAAAATATAGATAGAAATAATTTTTTCATGACTTGAAATTTGGTTTGACTAAATTACACATTCTGATGAATTGAGCAAAATTAGGTCTTTCAATTTCACCATTCGATGCCTACATTTGCGTTTGTTAACGCATATTATATGTCCATCCCTTCTAAGTTTACACCCGCTGCAGTAGAGCAAAAATGGTACGATTACTGGACGCAACACAATTATTTTCACTCTACGCCAGACAACCGTAAGCCTTACACCATCGTTATCCCTCCACCCAATGTGACAGGAGTACTGCACATGGGACACTTAATGAACAATACTTTGCAAGATGTTCTTATTCGCAGGGCACGTATGCGCGGTTTCAATGCTTGTTGGGTCCCTGGTACAGATCACGCCTCAATAGCGACAGAAGCTAAAGTGGTGAATAAACTCAAAAATGAAGGCATTGATAAAGCCGATATTGGTCGAAAGGCTTTTCTAGCGCATGCTTGGGATTGGACGCATGAACACGGCGGTATCATTTTGGAACAACTAAAAAAATTAGGTTGTTCTTGTGATTGGGAACGCACCAAATTTACTCTCGATGCAGACATGTCGAAATCTGTAATTAAGGTGTTTGTTGATTTGTACGAAAAAGGACTGATTTATCGCGGTTATCGTATGGTTAATTGGGATCCTGAAGCGCAAACCACCCTATCCGACGAAGAAGTTATTCACGAAGAAAGACAAGGGAATTTATATCATATTTCCTACAACATCGAGGGCAGTGATGAAAAAGTGGTGATTGCTACCACCAGACCTGAAACTCTTTTTGGCGACACGGCTGTTGCCATTCACCCAGACGATGAACGTTACACAAAATTACACGGTAAAAGAGCGATTGTTCCACTCGTTAATAGAGCAGTACCCATAATCAAAGACGAATATGTAAGCCTTGAACTCGGAACAGGATGTTTAAAAGTTACCCCTGCTCACGATGAAAACGATAAGTTGTTAGGGGATAAGCACAAACTTGAGTTTATTGATATTTTTAATTCCGACGGAACGCTTAATCATCAAGGGCTTCATTACGAAGGGCAGGACCGATTTGTAGTACGCAAGGCTGTTGTAAAAGAACTTGAAGCTAATGGGAGTTTAGTTAAAATCACACCTCACACGCATAAAGTTGGTACTTCTGAGCGCACTAAAGCAGTGATAGAGCCACGTCTTTCCGATCAGTGGTTCTTGCGTATGGAGGATTTAGCAAAACCTGCCATTGAAGCTGTTGAAAATAATGATGTACAGCTTGTTCCTAATAAATTCATCAATACTTATAGGCATTGGATGAATAACATCCGTGATTGGAATATTTCGCGACAGCTGTGGTGGGGACATCAAATACCGGCCTATTATTATGGCGTTAACAAGGAAAATGTAGTTGTCGCATCCACAAAAGAAGAGGCCCTAGCAAAAGCGAAAACCGCTTCCAAAAACGAGACCCTAACTTTAGATGATTTATCGCAAGACGATGATGTATTGGATACGTGGTTTTCTTCTTGGCTTTGGCCTATTTCAGTTTTTAATGGTGTGTTAGAGCCAGAAAACGAAGAGGTTTCCTATTATTATCCAACACAAGAGTTGGTAACAGGTCCCGATATTTTGTTTTTTTGGGTTGCAAGAATGATTATGTCAGGTTACGCGTTACGGGATGAAAAGCCTTTTTCTCATGTCTATCTGACAGGTCTTGTTCGTGACGGTCAAGGCAGAAAGATGTCGAAACAACTTGGGAATTCACCGGATGCCATAAAACTGATGGATACTTATGGCGCAGATGGTGTTCGGGTTGGGTTGCTACTAAGTGCAGCGGCAGGAAACGATTTGTTATTTGACGAAAACCTATGTCAACAAGGAAAGAATTTTGCTAATAAAATCTGGAATGCCTTCCGGTTGGTGCAAAGCTGGAATGTGAATGAAAATCTTTCTGTTTGTAAAACAGCAACTATTGGATTGGATTGGTATGTTGCAAAGTTTCAGCAAACGCTTGAAACTATTGACGATCACTTTAGTAAATATCGGATTTCAGATGCGTTGATGGCGATTTATAAACTTATTTGGGACGATTTTTGTTCGTGGTTATTGGAAATTGTAAAGCCTGCTTACGGCGCAAGCATTGATTCAGAAACATATCAAAAAATATGTGCGCTTTTCGAAGATAATTTAAAATTGTTACATCCGTTTATGCCTTTTTTATCAGAAGAATTGTGGCATGCTTTTAAATCACGTTCAAAAGAAGAAGCACTTATTGTTTCTTCATGGCCAGAGCAACAAGATATAAATGTAGATGTATTGAAACAATTTGAACACTCCGCTGAGCTGATTTCTCAGTTGCGTACTATTCGTAAAAAGCAAAATATCGCTTTTAGGGAACCTTTGCAATTGATAGAAACAGCGAAAGATGAAATTTCTTTACGACCCATTGTAAAAAAGCTGGTAAACGTTTCATCTTGGGAACAGATTTCTACTGCTCCCGATCAGGCACTATCGTTTCGTGTTCATGCACATGAATATTTTGTCCCTGTAGCTGCATCTAATTTGGAAGAAGAACGAGCTAAAATTGAAGAAGAGCTTGCGTATCAGGAAGGGTTTTTAAAATCGGTACAGAAAAAGCTTTCTAATGAACGCTTTGTGACAAATGCACCTGTGCAAGTAGTTGATTTAGAACGCAAAAAAGCTACCGAAGCGGGGGAGAAAATTGCAACACTCAAGTCCCGATTGGATTCGCTTTAGTTAACTTGATTTGAAATTAGCGTAACACCGCCTTTTACTTTTTGTCCTATTTCCACATTCACAGGCGTATTTGGAGGTAAAAAGACATCAACACGTGATCCAAATTTGATAAATCCAGCATCAGTACCTTGAACGGCATCGTCGCCTACTTTTGCATAATTCACAATGCGACGCGCCACCGCACCAGCTATCTGCCTGTAAAGTACATCTCCAAACACAGGGTTATTAACCACAATAGTGGTACGTTCATTAAGTGTAGAAGATTTTGGGTGCCATGCTACTAGATATTTTCCTGGGTGATATTTACTAAAAACCACTTTTCCAGAAACAGGATAGCGTGTAACATGTACGTTTAATGGTGACATAAAAATAGAAACTTGCAACCTTTTCCCTTTGAAATACTCAGGCTCTTCTACCTCTTCAATGATAACCACTTTTCCATCAACGGGAGCTATAACAGCGTCTGATAGTGAGAGCGGTGGACGACTTGGGTTTCTGAAAAATTGCAATATCAATACCAAAAAAACAAACAAACTCAGTTGTAGTAAAATGCGTAACCACTTTAAGGCTACAAATTGCTCTACAATTAACGCAGTCGCTGCAATAAGCACAAAACTTATAATAATAATGGTGAATCCTTCTTTATGAAACATATCCGAAAACAAATAATAATAATATATAGATTGGAATGGCGAGTAACGAACTATCTAATCGATCGTACATTCCGCCATGACCTGGCAGTATTTTTCCGCTGTCTTTTACGCTGCACTTGCGTTTGATTTTGGATTGTACCAAATCCCCCAAACCACCAAAAATAGCGGTAATTACAGTTAAAATAAGTATTGTTTTGATGTCAAATAATTCAAAATAATCCCCTACAAAAAACATGATTATAGCAGTAATGATAACACCCCCAATATTCCCCTCAATGGTTTTATTAGGTGAGATATTAGGTGCCAGGGCACGTTTTCCAATCGTTGAGCCAATCAAATAGGCACCCGAGTCATTGAGCCAAATAACACCAAAAAGGAAAGCAACAAAATCTGGATTTTGACTACTCAGTAGTGCCAACATAACCAGTGGGATACTCACACCAAAAAATCCCAAAACAGTTACAAAAGTTTTTGATAAATCAATATTTTTTTTAGTGAACAAAAAGAACACCATTAGCAAGGCACCAAATATTCCAGCAATAATTATTGCAAGATTGGCTTGCTTAAAAACAAATGACAGTAGTAGGATTAGCGGGAAGAAGACATAAACGACCGCCACTTTATTGGTGGTTATTTTTTGAATCTCAAACAATGAAACAATTGTTATGACAAATATAACCACTGAAAAAAAAGTGGTATCAATATATAGGCTTCCCAGCAAAATTCCAGCATAAAAAAAGGAGGTTATAAAACGAATAAAAAGTGTCATGAAAAATCCTCAAGCAATAATAGATACACTTCTTTTACCCCACTTCCGTAATTCATATAGTTGTCATCTTTGAAAGTATCGGATTTGAATTGTTTAATTGATGTAATGTTAAGAGGAATATTATCTGCATAGTGATGCTTGATGTTTTTCAATGCATCCGACACCGTGTTGGAAAACTGTCGTGTACCTGCTAAAATCACAAGTGTTTCGGGTAAATCAGAGAGTTTATTTGCCCCCAACTGATGCTCGCAAACCACAACGCTTCCATCATAGGCAACAAGTGATTCGCAGCTGCATAACATCATTTTGGCGTTAAGATTTGTTTTGGTTAACGTGATTCCAACATCAAGTTTTTCTGCCAATTTGGGGTCTAAACAAAGTAACTCTCGTATTTCGGAAGGATATTCTTTAATGATGTCATTAAAGGTAGATATGGCATCTTCGATTTGCTCACAGTACACAAATTTACCACCACGGCTGGTAAACTTTCCCGCGAAAATTTGCTCAATGGGCATTTCTTTTGCGGGCATATGCGGCCCACGCTCTTCCGCATCCAGTTTTTTTGGGACTGTCTTTTTACCAAATAATTTTGACCAAATTTTACTCACGAAACATACTTGTTACACAAAGGTAACAAATCGTAACTATTTTGCATCTTTTGGATTTTCGTCTTTGGTTGTTTTCGCTTTTGTTGAAGTACGTGCTTTGGGGGTTGCTTTTGGCTTTTTCGGTGCCACTTCCTCAGCTTTTTCAAATGGACGTACGCCAAAAATACGTTCCAAGTCATCTTTGAAAATCACCTCTTTTTCCAATAATCGCTCTGCAAGTTCTGTGAGTTTTCCTTTATGCTTTTTCAGCAGTTGGACAGCGCGTTTATATTCTTTCTCTACAATAGCCGAAATTTCAGTATCGATGAGCTTTGCCGTTTCTTCAGAGTATGGTTTTGTAAATCCATAATCACCCTCATTAGCTTGATAATAGGTGATGTTTCCGATTTTATTATTGAGTCCGTATATCGTTACCATTGCTCTAGCTTGTTGCGTAACTTTTACTAGATCACTAAGGGCGCCGGTCGAGATTTTATTAAATATAATATCCTCTGCAGCACGTCCACCCAAAGTGGCACACATTTCATCAAGCATCTGTTCGGTGCGAACAATTTGGCGTTCTTCTGGCAAATACCATGCAGCACCCAGCGATTGCCCACGTGGCACGATAGTGACTTTTACAAGTGGTGCTGCATGCTCCAGCATCCAACTTACGGTGGCATGTCCAGCCTCGTGGAATGCGATTGTTTTCTTTTCTTCTTGAGTAATGATTTTACTCTTTTTTTCTAATCCACCTACAATTCGATCGACAGCGTCTAAAAAGTCTTGACGGCCTACTTTTTTCTTGTTTTTTCTGGCAGCAATAAGTGCCGATTCGTTACAGACATTAGCAATATCTGCTCCCGAAAATCCAGGAGTTTGCTTTGCTAGAAAATCCACATCGAGTTTTGGATCAGATTTTAATGGCTTTAAGTGTACCTTGAAGATTTCTTTTCTCTCGTTTAGGTCAGGTAAATCCACATAGATTTGACGGTCAAAACGACCTGCACGCATAAGGGCTTTGTCTAGCACATCAGCACGGTTTGTAGCTGCAATTACAATAACATTCGTGTTTGTGCCAAAACCATCCATTTCAGTAAGTAGCTGGTTTAGTGTATTTTCACGTTCGTCATTAGACCCAGTCATGTTGTTTTTACCTCTAGCTCGTCCAATGGCGTCAATTTCATCAATAAAAATGATAGCAGGAGATTTGTCTTTGGCCTGTTTGAAAAGGTCACGCACACGGGATGCACCCACCCCTACAAACATCTCCACGAAATCGGAACCAGACAAAGAGAAAAATGGCACTTTTGCTTCGCCTGCGACTGCTTTTGCGAGTAGGGTTTTTCCTGTTCCTGGAGGTCCTACCAATAATGCACCTTTTGGAATTTTCCCACCAAGCACGGTATATTTTGTGGGGTTTTTAAGAAAATCTACAATTTCTTGTACTTCTTCTTTTGCGCCCTCAAGACCAGCAACATCTTTAAACGTTATTTTAACATCGGTTTTTTCGTCAAACAATTTTGCTTTAGACTTCCCGATATTAAATATTTGGGCGCCCCCTCCACCGCCTCCACCGCCGGACATGCGGCGCATGATAAACAGCCATATGGCAATAATGAGAATGAGTGGTAAAAATCCAATAAGCACGTCGAGCCAGCGGTTTTCTACGGTTCTAAATTCGTAGTTAAATTCCACTCCATTTGCTTCAGCAGCTTCTAATTTTTTTTGAAAAAGCTCTAAATTTCCAACTTCAAACTGATAATGCGGACCTGCATCGTTAGTGCGCCCTAGAATATCAGAACTTTTCGCTTTTTTGTGTTTTGTTTCTTCTAGCGCTTCCTCCGTTAGCGTTACTTGAGCAGTATTTTTGTTTAACACAACCACGCGGCTAACCTCACCGTTATTTAAGAAGCGTTCAAATTTTGAAATATTAATTTTCTGGTCTTCGCCCAATCCATCACCACCACCAAAAAATGACAATCCCAAAAAGAATAATACAATGGATCCGTAAAGCCAATATGGATTTAGAGCTGGTTTTTTAGGAGGTGTTTTTTCGTTTTTAGCCATAACTAATATTTAGATTCCACAAGGGTTTGTTTCGCATCGCCCCAAAGCGATTCAATGTCGTAATGTGAACGTGTTTGTTTTTGGAAAATGTGCACAACAATATCTACAAAATCCATCAACACCCATTCGCCTGTCTCTTGACCTTCTACATGCCATGGCTTTTCGTGAAGGGCTTTGCTCACTACTTTTTGCACAGAACTAGAAATGGCGTTTACTTGTGTATTGGAATTTCCAGAACATACTACAAAATAATGACACACATTGTTTTCAATGTCTCGTAAATCTAAAATGTTGATGCCCTCGCCTTTTACCTCTTCAATACCTTCAATAATGTGTGCAAGAAGTACGTCTGTATTTGTTTTTTTTGTCATGCAATTTTTGTCTTCGTAAAAGTAGTCGATATTTATGGAATTACTTCATAAAACATGTAATTTTGTATTTGTTTTCAAATTTTATGCCATCTACTTAATTATGTTTTATCTGTGGTTTTTTAGTGTCGTAAGTTGTTAAAATTTTCGAGAAACACTAAAACAATCAATTGGTTTAGACATTTTGTCAGTAATCAAGTTTTAACAGTATGATTTTTACATTATGGAATTTCAAATAAGAAGGAGTTGTTTAACACTGTTTTTTTTAGTAATCGGTTTTTTTTCATTCACACAGGTTTCTGTTTCTATTGATGAAGATGCACACTGGTTAGGTTACATGCATCGCTTTGAAAATGATAATGGCACAAAGGGGATATATATTTCTGGACAACAGTTTAATGTCGCCAATTTAGTTGCTTTAATATCCATTGATGAATCAGATGAGATTACGTTAAAACCAAATATTAGCCTGTATAATTCCAATGATTCATATTGGTCAAATGGTGCAGGAGATGGTAATAAATGGATGGAGGCAAACTCTTATGTTGAATACGCTGCGGGTACATATCCTGGGGGAGCAATAACGTTTACAGCTAAAATTGACTCATATGCACTTCACAATCGCTACATATTAAAAGCTTTTATAAAAGAGTTTACGCCTCAATATGACAATGTGAATAGCGAAGAGCTTATCATAGAAGAAAGTTCATCAACCTTTAATATAACTTACACACCAACAAATGATGGAAATGTAATTCAATATGGTTTTGTACTCGAAGGCTTAAATGCAAATCCAAACACTAACTGGGGACAGGTTGAGGTTTCATCAATACAAAACAACAATAACTTAGTGTACCAACAAGTATGGGCAGATGAATTTAACGACGGTTCTGTGTATAATACAAATGAGATCAATCCAATTGATGACACAAAATGGTTTCATCAAACCAAATTACCCAACGGATGGAGTTGGTATAATGGAGAAGTACAACATTACACAGACGAAATAACCAACGCGTATGTTTCTGACGGAACACTGAAAATTCTCGCTAAACGGGAAACCTATACAGATCAAGGTCAAACAAAGGAGTTTACCTCGGCAAGATTAAACTCAAAATTTGCTTTTACCTACGGTAAAGTTGAAGTTCGCGCTAAGTTACCTACTGGATCTGGAACTTGGCCTGCCATTTGGATGCTAGGAAAAAACATTACAGAACCAGGGGGATTTTGGGAGCAAGATTATGGAACAACTTCATGGCCTGCTTGTGGAGAAATTGATATAATGGAGCATTGGGGAAAAAACCAAAACTATGTGAGTAGCGCTATGCACACTCCATCTTCTTATGGTGGTACAATTAACCACGGCGGGCAATCTGTTGCCACAGTATCTTCACAATTTCATTTGTATGCGCTGGAATGGACTCCTGAAAAAATGGTTTTTTCTGTTGATGGGAATGTACATTACACTTATAACCCTGTCGAAAAAAACAGTGATACTTGGCCGTTTGATGCCGATCAATACCTCCTTTTAAATATTGCAATCGAGCCTTCAATTACGTCCAGTTTTGTAGAATCTGCTATGGAAATAGATTATGTTCGTATTTACCAATTGGAACAATCCTTGAATAAAAAAATGATTTCAAATAAAAGTCCGCTTCAAGTTTGGGTAAGCAATGATGAAAAAATTAATATCCGTGCAACTCAAGTTCTTGATTTTATTTCACTTTATGATATAAATGGGAGAACGCTGCTTCATATTAAGCCTAATAAAATGCAAGTTACTTTAGACGCAGACGCGTATAATGGACTTTATATTTTGAAAGCTGAAGCGAAAAACAAACGCTGGACTAGAAAAATTTTAATGAAATAAAGAAGTAGTCCAATTTCGATATAAATCATAAGACATTAAGCCTTTTAGTCTGAAACAATGCTAACAATCAAACTTAGTACAATTGACTCTACAAATGCTTTTTTAAAGCAGTGGGTGCAGCAAACCAAAGCACATAATGCCATTGCCGTTCAGGCTGGGTATCAAACGCATGGTACTGGGCGCATGGGCTCAAAATGGCATTCTGAAAAAGATCTTAATCTTTTGTGTTCGGTTTTTTTGGGAGAGATTTCAAATCAAATTAACAGTGTTTTTGATATAAACAAGCTTGTCTGCTTGGCTATTTTAGACACACTGACACCACATAAAATTCCTGCACTTCAAATCAAATGGCCAAACGATATTTTGTCAGGAGGTAAGAAAATCGGAGGCGTTTTGGTAGAGCCCATATTGCGAGGAAAACAAGTTACAGGAGTGGTAATTGGCTGTGGAATCAATGTAAATCAACTGGAGTTTCCCAATTTACCTTGTGCCACGTCGATGCATGCAGTTACAGGAAACATACAGGATATGGAGCTTCTTTTTGAACGTTTGGTTGGTCATATTGAGTCAACTGTTCGAGCAGCTGAATCTGATAATTCAAGATATTTGAAAGCCTTATTCGGATTAAATAAATCATGTGATTTTGAAAGACTAGATGGGACATCATTTGTGGCGACAATTATAGGAGTAGCTGATGATGGAAAATTAATGCTCAAACATGGTGATGGAACATCTGAATTTTTTGAGGAAAAAAAGCTGGTGTTTAAAGCTTTTGCACATTGCTAATTAGTGCCTCTAAAAATTGAGTCAATGGCTTCTTCACCATCATTTGCATCATGGGATTGATGTCACCTTCAAAGACCAATTGAATCTGCGTTTGATCTTCTATGGTGCTCAAATTTGCATGGAGTTCAAACGGCACGTTTCCACCATTCGCAGCTAAAACAACTTGACTATGAGGGGTTTGGCGTTCCATCTTTAATGGAATGACGGGCATACTTCCTAACTTAAAACTGAAGTGAGATTCATCCATAATTCTAAAACTCGCATCTTCTGGCATGAGTCTTTCGTAAGTGCTTGCTTGAGTAAGTTTTTCAAACACCTCTTTAATAGGGCTGTTTACGCTAGCGATACTACTTTCTATTGTCATAATTTATGCTTTTGGAGTCCAAAGCTGAGGTGCTTCGCGCCATTTTTTTAGAATTTTTTCTTGTTCAGGAGCAATATAATTTGTGGCAATTGCAGTATCAATAAGTGCATTATATCCCGATAAAGTTGTGAGCTCAATGGCTGCATCGTGCATATTTTTTGTAGCCACATCAAATTCATAGCTGAATAAGGCCACCATACCCAAAACATTAATGTTTTCTTTCCGTAATGCCTCAACAGCTTGCAGGCTACTTTTACCTGTGCTGATTAAATCTTCAACCACAACTGTAGGAGCATCAGGGTCAAAATGTCCTTCAATTTGATTTTGTCTGCCATGTTTTTTGGGTTCTGGCCGCACATACATAAAGGGTAGATCGAGAGCTTCAGCAACGAGCATTCCAATACCAATTGCACCAGTAGCAACACCCGCAATGGCTTTTACTCCTGGATACTGGGTTTTAATTTCTTGTGCCATTGCATCGCGTAAAAACGTTCTGATATTAGGATACGAAAGCGTGATTCTGTTATCGCAATAAATGGGAGATTTCCAACCACTAGCCCATGTAAATGGGTTTTCTGGTTTAAGCTTTATTGCTTTAATTTGTAAAAGGTATTCGGCTACTTGTTGAGAAGTGGAGGATTCCATAGACATATAACGCAAATGTATAAAGTTTTTGTCAATAAGAAGGAGATTATCCTAACCGTTGATGCACCTAAGGAGTCAAAAGCAAAAGTGCTTCCGCTACAAAGTACTCCGCTAAAAAAAATCATTCGTATTCTTAGGACAACCAAAGTAGAAACACTTTACTTGGTACATCATAATCCCAACAAAATGTTACCTCTGTTTAAAAAGAAACTTCCTGTAGCAGTTGCTTCTGGCGGGGTAGTCCAAAACAAAGCGGGTAAAGTATTATTTATTTACCGTAAAAAAAGATGGGATTTACCAAAAGGAAAGGTTGAAAAAGGCGAAACCTTGGAAGAAGGTGGAAAGCGTGAGGTTAAGGAAGAAACAGGTGTGAAAAAAATCAAAGTAGGGGAGTTGTTAGGTATTACGTATCATGTTTTTAAGCGTAATAACCGCTACCAATTAAAAGAATCTCATTGGTTTCACATGACATCTAAATACGAAGGAGTTTTAGTTCCAGAAACTAAAGAGGATATAACCAAAGCGGTTTGGAAGGATAAAAAAAAGGTGCGAAAAGCATTGGAAAATACCTATCCGAATATTTCCTATTTGTTTGATAAAGCAAAGCTTTTTAGATTTTTATTTGATGCGGAATAAAGGTGCTGTAATCTCCGTTGTTTCGAATAATTTCTCGCACAATACTGCTGCTGATATAAGACGTTTCTGCTGAGGTGAGTAAGAAAACGGTTTCAATTTTGGACAACTGCCGATTGGTTCTGGCAATCGCTTTTTCAAATTCAAAATCTCCATTGTTTCGAACGCCACGTAAAATAAAATCCGCGTTAATTTCTTTACAAAAATTAATGGTGAGACCTTCGTAAGTTGACACGCGAACCCGTGATTCATTCTCAAAACAAGCTTCGACAAATGCCAAGCGTTCTTCTAACGAAAACATGTATTTTTTTTCGCTATTAATGCCAATTCCTACGACGATTTCATCAAATATTTTGATCCCTCGCTCTACAATATCTAAATGCCCAACAGTAAACGGGTCAAATGAGCCTGGAAATAATGCGCGTTTCATGCCTCAAAGGTATTGTTTTTTAGACAGCTATAAATCATATCTGTAAACAAGTCGCTGAGTTTGATCCCCACCTCACGCGCTTGTTGTGGGAGTAAACTTTCTTCCGTAAGTCCAGGGATACTATTTAATTCTAAAAAGTAGGGAATGTCCCCTTGAAAGATAAAATCACTGCGACTAAACCCTTTGGCACCCAAAGTCGTAAACACTTTTTTTGCTGCGGTATTAAGATTTTTCAATTGTACTTCGGATAATCGGGCAGGGGTGATTTCTTGTGAATTGCCTTCGTATTTTGCCTTGTAATCAAAGAAATCGCCATTGGCAATAATTTCTGTTGGTGGGAGAACCACGACTTCGCTTTTATATTCAACAACTCCAATCGATACTTCTGTTCCTAAAAGAAATTGCTCTATAAGTACTTGATCATCTTCTAAAAGCGCCGTTTTGATAGCTGTTTCCATATCGCTGGATTTATGAACTTTCACTACTCCATAACTGCTGCCGGCTTTATTTGCTTTCACAAAACAGGGTAGTCCTATTTTTTCTACCAATTCGGATATGTTCCATTCATCGTCTTTATTCAACAATTGATTTGTTGCCATGGCAATTCCGTGAGGCGCCAAAAATGCCAAAGTTTTATGTTTGTTGTAGGTAAGTCGCGAAACTTCGGAAGTACAGCCTGTATATGGAATATTGGCGTTTTCTAGTACTTTTTGCAATTCACCATTTTCTCCAGGTGCACCATGAACGGCATTAAAAACAGCATCAAAGGAATGGGTCTTCCCTTCAAAAACATAAGAAAATGTTCTTGTGTTTATAGGAGTCTCATACGCGTTGTGTTTTGCTATCCAACCTGATTTCGAAATAATCACCGCTGTTACATCAAAAATATCGGTGGGTAAATGTTGTATTACAACGGCACCACTTTTGAGTGAGATGTTGTGTTCAGAAGTGGTTCCGCCCATTACTACGGCGATGCGTTTTTTCATAGTGCAAATATCATTATTTTTGGAGTTCATTAAGAGATATTATGCTTCACTTCTTTCGGTTTTTGTTTAGTCGCAGTTTTTTTTGGCAATTATTTTTGTTGCTACTTGTACTGACGACTCTCTTTATTGGGGTTTTTTATGGATTGAATTGGCACACTCGGCAAGGCAATTTTATTGAAGTTCCGGACTTACAATCCAAATCCATTGCTGAGGTAACACTTATTTTGGAAGAAAAAAAGTTGAATTTTGAAGTTATTGACTCGGCACGATTCAATCCCGATTACAAACCCTTTGCTGTTATTGAGCAATCGCCACTTGCGGGGGAGCAAGTGAAAAAAAATCGTAAAATTTATCTCACACTCAATCCTGCGAATTACAACGAGGTTCGTATTCCCGAAGTGATTCAAATTACACGGCGTTCTGCAGAGTCCTCTCTTCGCGCAGTGGGTCTGGAAATTGGTGAAATTACCTATATGGATAATATTGGTAAAGATATGGTGTTACAGCTTCGTTACGATAATACGCCTATTGCTCCAGGAGAAAAATTACCCAAAACATCAAGAGTGGATTTAGTTTTGGGGAACGGCATAAGACCAGAACAATAATATGGAACAAGAAAATGCGTTTGACGATCTTCATGAACATTATGCTTTTACAGCCGATTCAGGACAAGAACCATTGCGTGTAGATAAGTTTTTGATGAATCGCATTGAAAACGCAACTCGAAATAAAATACAACAGGCAGCTGTAGCGGGTTCAATTTTTGTAAACGACAACTCCGTTAAATCGAATTATCGTGTCAAAGGCGGCGATGTTGTACGTGTGCTTTTGGCGCATCCGCCACATGAGGCCTTACTCACCCCAGAGGAAATGACGCTAGACATTGTATATGAAGACGATGCGCTTTTAGTGGTAAATAAATCCGCTGGAATTGTTGTGCATCCAGGTCATGGAAATTACTCAGGAACACTAATCAACGGCTTATTATATCACTTTGGGCAACTTCCCCAAAACAGCAACAACCGTCCTGGGCTTGTGCACCGAATCGATAAAGATACTTCGGGCTTGTTGGTGGTTGCCAAAACCGAACATGCCATGGCACATTTAGCACAACAATTCCACGACAAATCTTCGGATCGTCAATATTTGGCGTTGGTATGGGGCGATGTCACTGACGAAAAAGGCACGGTTGAGGGTCATTTGGGGCGTGACCCAAAAAACAGGTTGCTGATGACCGTTTTTCCAGATGCAGAGCAAGGTAAAAATGCGGTTACTCATTATGAGGTCGTAGAACGATTTGGCTATGTTACCTTAGTGCGTTGTGTTTTGGAAACAGGGCGCACACATCAAATCAGAGCGCACATGAAACATATTGGGCACACCCTATTTAGTGACTCTCGTTATGGTGGTGATAAAATATTAAAGGGCACTACGTTTACCAAATACAAACAGTTTGTAGATAATTGTTTTAAGCAAATGTCTAGACAAGCATTACATGCCCAAACCTTGGGTTTTGTACATCCAGAAAGCGGAGAAAAACTGTCTTTCGCTTGTTCGTTGCCTGCTGATTTTGAAGGCTTGCTTGATAAATGGCGTAACTACGCACAACATCAACGTTTGGGGAATTCTTAATAGTACTTTTGCTTAGATTTATGTACTAGCGTTGTGAAAGCCTATAAGAATTGTATTTTTAACTAAAATATTGAAGATGAAAATTTTGATTTCACCAGCCAAATCTTTAGACTACCAAAGTGCGCTTCCAACAGCGAAACACACAGTGCCGGCGTTTTTGGATGAAGCAAAACAAATCAACGCTTCCCTAAAAATAAAATCCCCTGCCGAATTACAGAAATTGATGCATATTTCTGAAAAGTTAGCGGAATTAAATTGGGGTCGAAATCAACAGTTTGAAACACCCTTTACTACTGCAAATGCACGCCCTGCATTATTTGCGTTTAACGGAGATGTATATTCGGGCTTAGATGCGTATTCTCTTGGTGAAAATGCCTTAGAAATTGCGCAACAAAATCTTCGTATTTTGTCAGGGCTTTACGGCATATTAAAACCTTTGGATTTGATGCAACCCTATCGACTAGAAATGGGAACTTCATTTGGTTTGAATGGTCAAAAAACTCTTTATGCGTTTTGGAAAGAACAACTTACTATGCATTTAAAAAACGAACTGTCTTCATCAGAGTTAGTGGTCAACTTGGCAAGTAAAGAATATGCTAGCGCAATTAATTTTGACGCGCTAAATACCCCGGTAATACACCCCGTGTTTAAAGATTTTAAAAACGGAAAATTGAAAATAATTTCCTTTTTTGCCAAAAAAGCCCGTGGACTTATGACACGTTATTTGATTGAAAAAAATGCTCAAACTGCTGATGACGTTTTGGCTTTTACTGAAGACGGTTATGCCTTTAGCGAAACCGAAACAACTGAAGTTACTCAGCCTGTTTTTGTGCGGTAGTTTTATGTTTGTTTTTTAGACGTGGTCTTCTGACGCCAAAAGACTTATTTACAATTTTTCCGCGGCGTGTTTTTTTATCTCCTTTTCCCATGATGATTTGGTTTTATACCCAAATCGAAAAGATACCATGTCGGATACATTAGATTTGGGAATCTGAGTGTAGGGTACAAAAAAGGTTTAACGTATTTGCTTAATAAAATCGGACACACTATCTGGACCGTTTGCGTCAAGATGCTTGATAAACGCAGATCCAATAATAGCCCCTTTGCTGTGTGCTGTGGCTGCGTTATAGGTTTCGGAGTTACTGATGCCGAAACCAACCAAAAGCTTTGCGTTTAGATTCATGGCACCAATACGTTTAAAATAGTCAGCTTGCGCATCGCCAAAACTACTTTGCGCTCCTGTGGTTGCGGCACTACTTACCATGTAAATAAATCCTTCAGACACCTCATCGATAAAACGAATGCGTTCATTTGGTGTTTGTGGAGTAATCAAAAACATATTAAGTAATCCGTATTGCTGAAATAATGCTTGGTATTTTTCGTGATACACATCAACTGGAAGGTCAGGAACAATAAGCCCGTCAATACCAACTTCTTGACATCTTTCACAAAAGCGTTCTACGCCATATTGCATCATGGGATTAAAATAGCCCATAACGATAAGCGGTACGCTCACCTGCTTACGCACATCTTTGAGTTGTTCAAAGAGTTTGTCTGTAGTCATGCCGTTGCGAAGTGATTGCGTAGAGCTTTCTTGTATGGTGGGACCATCTGCTAATGGATCAGAAAAAGGCAAACCCAATTCTATCATATCAACACCCGATTCCTCTAGTTGTTTTAATATGCTAACCGTATCATTTAGGCTCGGGAATCCTGCGGTAAAATAAATGGAAAGGAGTTTTTTGTCTTGCTCTAGTACGGATTGAATGCGATTCATAGAATAAAGGGTTACTTTATTTAAGTGACAAAAATACTCTTTTAAAAAAGGTCAAGCAACAAAAAGTTCCTGCCTATTTTTTTTTGAGCAAGTCTCTGATTTCCGTCAGTAACACTTCTTCTTTGGATGGCGCAGGCGGTGTGGCAGGTGCTTCTTCCTCTTCTGCTGCTAATTTCTCTCTTATCTTGTTATAGAGTTTTACCACTAAAAAAATGGAAAATGAGACAATGAGAAAGGTTATTATGGTATTGATAAACATGCCATATCTAATGGCAATTTCACTAATTCCTTCTGCTTTGTTAGCAGTTTGAATGACGTATTTAAATGAGGCAAAGTCAACACCTCCAATGAGCTTTCCCACTGGCGGCATAATAATATCATTGACTAATGATTTTACGATAGCACCAAAGTAAGTGGCCATAATAAGGCCAACGGCTAACTCGACAACGTTACCTTTACTAATAAACTTTTTGAACTCTTTCATGAATGGTGTGTTTAACACCCCTCTTAAATTCATAAATCAGAACATATTTAAATTAATTTTGAAATAGATTGAAACTAATTCAAACACTAAACTACAATTTTATTTAAATACTAAAGTTTAAAATAATCAATGTATGTTTCAAGGTCTTTATCACCACGCCCCGAACAATTAAAGAGCAATACATCGTTGGGCTCAAATTTACGTTCATCCAACAGCGCAAAAGCATGTGCTGTTTCAATGGCTGGAATAATGCCTTCCATTTGTGAAAGTGAAAGTCCCCAATCCATAGCTTCTTGATCTGGTATAGAAACAAATTCAGCGCGTTGACTGCGATACAAATGCGCATGCATAGGGCCAACCCCCGGATAGTCTAAGCCTGCCGAAATGGAGTATGGCTCGGTAATTTGTCCATCGGGCGTTTGCATGAGTAGTGTTTTGCTTCCATGGATAATGCCTTCTTTTCCTAAAGCGGAGGTTGCAGCACTTTCCCCCGAATCAATGCCTTTTCCAGCGGCCTCTACCGCAATAATATTCACTCTTGGATCATCTAAATAATGATAATAAATACCGGCAGCGTTGCTTCCACCACCCACACAAGCGATAACGTGGTCGGGGTAATCACGACCTTCAACTTCTTGTAATTGTGTTTTACACTCCTCACTGATGACTGCCTGAAAACGCGCTACCATGTCGGGGTAAGGATGCGGTCCAACCACAGAGCCAATAATGTAATGCGTATCAACAGGGTTGTTGATCCAATCCCTGATGGCTTCATTGGTTGCGTCCTTTAATGTTTTACTACCTGATTGTGCTGGTCTAACCTCTGCACCTAACATTTTCATGCGGGCTACATTTGGGGCTTGTCGTTTTATATCCAATTCACCCATATACACGATGCATTCTATACCCATAAGCGCACAAACGGTAGCCGTAGCAACACCGTGTTGTCCAGCGCCTGTTTCTGCAATAATGCGGTTTTTCCCCAAACGTTTTGCCAATAGAATCTGCCCAATAGTGTTGTTGATTTTGTGCGCACCTGTGTGACATAAATCTTCCCGTTTTAGGTAAATTTTGGTGTTGTATTTTTCAGATAAGCGCGACGCAAAATAAAGAGGAGTTGGTCTTCCAACATAATCTTTTAGCAATTGATCAAACTCGGCTTTGAAGTCGGCTTGTGCTGTAATCTCCAGATAATTTTGTCGTAGCTCTTCCACATTTGGATAGAGCATTTCTGGAATGTAGGCTCCACCAAAATCGCCGTAGTAGCCTTTTTCGTTTACATTATATGTGTTCATAGCGCTAATTTTTCTTTAAAATATTTTAGGTGCTCCACGTTTTTAACTGCTGGAGCAGTTTCAAATTTACTGTTTACATCAATAGCGTAAACGGGTAAATCTGTATTATGAATTTCGTTAATCTTGTCAATTTCTGCTAGCCCAATACCACCACTTATAAAAAAGGGTAAATCAAAGTCATAATTTTCTAAAATAGACCAATCAAAAGTAGTTCCATTACCTCCAGGCATAGCTCCTTTGGTGTCAAATAAGAAAAAGTCACAGTAGGGTAGATAGTCTAGTAGCGTGGTAAAATCAAAATCTTCTCCAACACCAAATGCTTTTATTACTTGTGTTTTTCCTTGCAGTTCACGACACTTTTGTGGCGATTCATTTCCGTGCAATTGCACTGCTCCGAGTTTGAATATTGAAATCGCATGTTCAATTTCATTTAAAGGCGCATCTACAAAAACCCCCACTTTGGTAATCGCAGCAGGAACTTCTGGCAGCGTTTCGCAATAACGCTTAGAGCCATCCCACAATATGAACCCCATATAATCGGGTTGTAATGTTGCTACTTCAGCAACATTTTTGGGTTCGCGCATGCCACATACTTTT
>Ga0209654_1000496_pt1 | contig 37995 bp, 33 predicted proteins | sample SaaInl1SG_22_DNA_FD_184646 | JGI IMG/M metagenome (GOLD analysis project Ga0209654, IMG submission 184646) | Marine microbial communities from expanding oxygen minimum zones in the Saanich Inlet - ESP_161SG_22_DNA (SPAdes) (version 2) | ecosystem: Environmental > Aquatic > Marine > Intertidal... | reverse complement strand
ACCTAGTAAGGTGGCAATGGCCAAATCTCTACCGGTGCGAATCATCCCATCGGTTTGGAGCAATACGCGGTCTCTTAATCGGCTACTCACCAATGTCTGATGCGCCTCTGCCAAGCCTAATTCCCACGGCACACCTGCGTGCTGTATAGAACTAAGTGGCGAAGCACCTGTACCTCCGTCCATTCCTGAGATCAGCACAGTATCGGCCTTGGCTTTTACAACACCCGTAGCGATAGTTCCTACCCCAGCTAAAGAAACAAGCTTCACGCTCACTCTTGCCTTAGGGTTGGCACGTTTGAGGTCATAAATCAATTGGGCCAAATCCTCAATAGAATAAATGTCGTGATGTGGCGGCGGAGAAATCAAACCTACCCCCGGGGTAGAATGGCGTACTCGACCGATCCAGTCGTCCACCTTGTGCCCTGGCAAGTGCCCACCTTCACCAGGTTTTGCACCTTGAGCCATTTTGATCTGTAGTTCAACAGCGTTCGCGAGGTAATTAATCGTCACCCCGAATCGGCCGGAGGCAATCTGCTTAATCGCACTGTTTTCGCTATCGCCGTTCTCTTTGGTGCCAAAGCGAATCTCGTCTTCACCGCCTTCACCTGAGTTCGATTTAGCCCCTATTCTATTCATCGCCACTGCAAGCGTGCTGTGGGCTTCGTGTGATATAGAACCAAAAGACATGGCCCCAGTAGCAAAGCGCTTTAAGATGTTTTCGACCGCTTCCACCTCCTCTAATGGAACGGATGGACGCTGTTTAAATTCCAACAAGTGGCGCAATGAACGACCGTTCCCATCTAGCAATGCACTATAATTCTTGAAGTGCTCGTAATTTCCTTCACGACAAGCACGTTGTAAAGCGGTAATGGTACGCGGATTCATATGGTGGTATTCACCATTCACGCGCCAATGGTATACCCCGCCGTAAGGCAAGGTCTCTTCAGCATCATTTAATGCCAGAGAAAGTTTGTCCAATTGCTCCTTCGCTATGTGCTCAAAATCCAATCCACCAATACGGCTGAGTGAGCCACGGAAACATGTACCAACCACTCGACCGTTTAGTCCAATAGGTTCAAAAATCTGAGCGCCCTGGTAACTCTCCAAAGTAGAGATTCCCATTTTAGCGAAGATCTTCAATAGCCCATTACCAATCGCTTTTTGATAATTCTTAACCTTCTCAAAATAAGCGTCTAACTCAGTGCTATATGAAGTAGATTCTACCCTGCCCTCTTTTAAGGAATTACGCAGGATGTCGTACACCATGTAAGGATTGACCGCATTGGCTCCGTAGCCTAGAAGCGTCGCAAAATGATGGGTGCTTCTCGCATCTCCACATTCAACAACCAAGCTGACATTAGAACGTACACCTTGTTTAATCAAGTAGTGATGAATGGCGCCCACTGCTAACAGCGACGGAATAGCGACCCTGTTCTTATCGGCATTGCGGTCGGAGATGATCAGTAGATTATTACCAGATTTCACAGCGAAATCGGCCTCTTTACAGATACTCTTGATCGCGTTTTCTAGTCCAGTCTCAGGATTATCTGCGTAAAACAGACTTTCAATTTCGTGCGAAGCAAAGCCCGGCACCAATATGTTGCGCAATTTCTGTAGTTCGCCGTTGGTCAATACCGGTTGTTCGATACGGATCTTACGGCAGTGCTCACCGGTAGCATCTAGGACATTTCGTGTCTTGCCCAAAAGTGCCGTCAAAGACATCACCGATCGCTCGCGTATACTGTCAATCGGAGGATTACTTACCTGTGCAAAACGCTGGCGGAAGTAATGACTCAAATGCTGTGGTTGCTCACTTAGCGCGGCAATTGGGTTATCCGCCCCCATAGAACCAATGGCCTCTTTGGCATCATTGAACATAGGGAGTAGGACGCGCTCTACCTCTTCTTTGGTATACCCATGGAAGCGCAAACGTTCTTCATAGGTGCTGTTTCCTAAAGCTTTTTCATTCACCGTAGGGAGATCTTCTAGCCTTAGCTCCCCATCAGCCAACCACTGGCCGTAAGGTTTGGCTTTACAAATATCCTCTTTAAGCTCTTCGTCGGTAATAATGCGGCCTTGTTGTAAGTCAGCCACAAACATTTTACCTGGCTCTAGACGGCCTTTTTTCAAAACATTCGCCGGTTCAACGGGCAGTGAGCCCGCTTCAGACGACATGATTACCATTCCATCCTTGGTCAAGGTGTAGCGCGAAGGACGCAGTCCGTTACGATCCAAGACGGCGCCCACGACCTTACCGTCGGTAAAGGATAACGAAGCTGGACCGTCCCAAGCCTCCATCAGGTGGGCATGGTATCCGTAGAAATCCTTTTTGTACTGTGGCATATTGGCGTCATTCTCATACGCCTCTGGCACCAACATCATCATCGCGTGAGGAAGCGAACGACCCGAAGCCGTTAAAATCTCAACGACGTTATCTAAGTTCGAACTGTCTGAGCGACGAACGTCACAGATTGGGTGAATGAGTTCTAATTCTTGCTCAGAAAACAAGCTGTCCTTGAATAAGGCAGTCTTACTGCTCATGCCGTTGACGTTACCTGCAATGGTATTGATTTCCCCATTATGCGCAATGTAGCGGAACGGCTGGGCCAATTTCCACTTCGGGGTAGTGTTGGTCGAAAAACGGCTGTGAACTAGCGCCAAAGCACTTTCAAAAGTATCGCGCTGCAGGTCCAAGAAGTACTGCTGCAACTGCTCGGTAGTTAATTGACCCTTGTAAATCAAGGTTCTACAACTGAGTGAGCTAATGTAGAAACTATCGTAAGTAGACGGAAATAGCTGATGAATGGTACGGTTGGCATATTTGCGTAGAACAACCATCTTACGCTCCAAGGTATCTTCGTCCGTTACCTCTTTAGGCGCTACGAAAAATTGAATGTGCGCAGGCTCTGAATCCTTGGCGCTCTTTCCTAACGGTTCGTTGTTGACCGGCACTCTTCGGTAACCAATAAGCTCAAGCTGGAAATTCGTTACGTATTTCTCTAGCTCCAAGATACACTTGCGTTGCAAGGACTTCTCTTTTGGAAAGAAGGTATTCCCTACCCCATATGTTCCTGGTTTCGGAAGACTGAAGCCTAATTCACTCACCTCATTGGCTAGAAACTTGTGCGGGATTTGAACGAGGATACCCGCGCCATCGCCTGAAGTCGGCTCTGCGCCTTGCCCTCCACGATGCTCCATGTTTTCCAACATAGTAAGAGCACCTTGAACAACATTGCGACTTTTATGTCCGTCAAGATTTGCTACGAATCCGATTCCACAAGAATCATGTTCGAATGATGGGTGGTAAAGTCCATCTTGTTCCTTAATTTCCTGTGATAGTTCGATCGGCTTCCTAGTCATAGACGATGATTTCGGTTGAAATTTTAAGGGAATTGCAAATTTATTGAATAAAGCGCAATTTTTATAGCTTTTTGTTGTTTCAAATTCAACAAAATGACTAAATACTTAAACCATAAGCAATGAAAACACGCAATCTTTTGATTATCATCACAGTGATTATAGCAATACCTCTATTGATTATGCAAGGCTGTAGATCACTCGTGAAAAATATCTATGGTAGTATGGACTGCAATCGTTTCAATATTGACCACATCGAGCTTAGAACCGGTATAGATGTCCCGCAAATCACAAGAAACTATTGCGAACTCACTAAGACCAAACGCACGGTAAGCTTTCAGCTGCTCAAAACAGGACGGGAAAAAACTGCCTACGCCGAAAAATATTTTCACTGGTCGGAAGGCCACCTTTTTACCAATGAAGGAAGTAATGCGGATACCCGTTGGTTCGCCAGCTTAGATACGCTAACTTCTGAACTGATATTTGAACTTTACTACAAATGAGCCAATTAGAAGAACATTACGTCAATAGATCCAATTGGATAAGAGCAGCGGTACTAGGCGCGAATGATGGAATACTGAGTGTAAGCAGTATCGCCGTAGGAGTTGCTTCCGCCACGGGCAAGGTGGAGCCGATTGCCATTGCATCTTTAGCTGGCTTAGTAGCAGGAGCCTTAAGTATGGCCGCTGGTGAATATGTAAGCGTAAGTAGCCAAGCAGATATCGAAGCAGCGGATATTGCTCGTGAAGCTAAAGAGCTCGAACAAATGCCGGAATTGGAGGAAAGAGAATTGGCCAAAATATATGAACGACGAGGCTTAAAGCCGGAAACAGCCGCTGAAGTTGCCCGCCAGTTGCACGAACATGATGCACTAGCAGCGCATGCAAGAGACGAACTAGGCATCAATGAAATCACTGCTGCCCAACCGCTTCAAGCAGCCGGCGCCAGTGCTCTAAGCTTCGTTTTAGGAGGGCTACTCCCTTTCGCCCTGGTTTTCTTGTTCGAACCCAAGCAACTTTATTGGGCAGAATATGTCTTTAGCATCTCTTTCCTTGCTTTGTTAGGGGGAATAAGCGCAAAAATTGGTGGAAGTTCCATATTAAAAGCCGTTACACGTGTTGCGATATGGGGCACGATCAGCATGGGACTTAGTGCCCTAGTTGGTTCTTGGGTCCAAGTTTAGCACTACCTTTGCCGCAATGGCGACAAGAATCAACAAATACCTCAGTGAAATAGGACATTGCTCCCGCCGTGGAGCTGACAAACTGCTTGAACAAGGTAGAATCACCATTAATGGAAAAGTACCAGAACTCGGTGAAAAAGTTCAAGAAGGAGATGTTGTAGCTGTTGACGGTGTTGTTGTCGGAGAACGCACAGAAAGGCATGTATATATAGCATTAAATAAGCCTCGAGGCATAGTTTGCACCACCGACCGCCGAGTAGAAAAGGACAATATTGTTGACTTTGTAGGTCACCCACAACGCATCTTCCCAATTGGTCGTTTAGATAAGCCATCCGAGGGCCTGATTTTAATGACCAGCGACGGGGATATTGTCAATAAAATCCTGCGTGCTCGAAATAATCACGAAAAAGAATATGTGGTTCATGTACATAAGCCTATCAACCAAGACTTCATTACCAAAATGCGCAACGGTGTACCTATTCTAGATACCGTGACGAGAAAATGTCGTGTTGAGCAAATAGGTCCCCGCAGTTTCCGCATTGTATTAACTCAAGGGTTGAATCGTCAAATTCGTCGCATGTGTGAGTATTTGGGCTATCGAGTAACCAAACTCAAACGCACTCGAATTATGAATATACAGCTTGATCTACCGCTAGGAGAATGGCGTGATCTTAAGAAGCACGAATTAGCTGAGCTCAGACGACTGTGTGAATCGAGTAGCAAAACGCACTTTTAATCCATTTTTAGTCAAAAAGAGAGGGTTTTTGATCGATTTTGCGCTATTTTGAGGTCAAATCGTCAAAAAAAAATGGATGCCAATCAGATCTTTTCCATTATCAACTCTCTAGCGTTAATCAGCTGGTTACCTCTATTTATCGCACCCTTTAATAAGAAAGTACGTAATGCCCTTCTGGGAACAACAGTAACATTGTTATCTACCGTTTACGCCATCCTTTTCTTCCAAACCTTCGATGCAGGTGCTCTGGAGTCCTTTTCTACTCTCGAGGGGCTAATGACCCTTTTCTCAGATAGAGATGCTGTACTCATTGGCTGGATCCATTATTTAGCTTTCGATCTACTTGCTGGCCTATTCATTGCTAAGAACGCTGAAAAACATCGACTTAATCCATGGATCGTGCGCCCCATATTCCTTTTCACCTTTATGGCTGGACCACTAGGCTTTCTTTTTTATGTGATTTATAAAACCGCCGCAACGAAAAAATACTCGTTCGAATGATTGCTAACCTCTTCCGTCACCGCCTTTTCACCCGAGCAGCATTTGTTTGTTTGTTTTACGCACTAATCTCCCTGATTTTAATCTGTACCTCAAGCACCCAAGTTCTCGGCATCAACGCTTTCATCAAACCATTCAAATTTGGTTTAAGTGCATTCATTTTATTTCTAACGTTTTCTTGGTATTTCAATTTCATACCACGCCGATTACACAAATCTTTCCAACTATTTGCATGGGTAAATATTGCAGTAATGACCTTTGAGCTAGGTTGGATACTCATCCAAGCTTACAGGGGGACTCTTTCACATTTTAATATTAGTTCAGCATTTGAGGGCATTATGTTCGGCATCATGGGCATATCTATCGCCATTTCTACCACTTGGACGCTGCTGCTTTTTAAATGGACTTTTGCCCGCGATTTTAGGATAAACCCCGGTATTTTATGGGCGCTCCGATTGGGTATTTTGTTATTTGTAATATTCGGCTTCACAGGATTCATCATGGGTGCTAACCGTTCCCATACTGTAGGTGCTCAAGACGGAGGACCGGGACTATTTCTACTGAATTGGTCACTGAACCATGGAGATATTAGAATTTCGCATTTCTTCGGGCTCCACGCCCTGCAGATCCTTCCTTTTTTATCTCATCTTTTCAAGCTTCGTGCTCGTGGTAGCTTCGTTTTATCGCTGCTTTACGGCTTGTCCTGCGCGGCCCTATTATATCTTGCCCTTTCAGGTAAACCTCCTTATTAAAATGAACATTAGCGCTCAAATCCAATTCATCCCCCTTCACTCTACCGAGCCTATGGCCCAGGTGGACGTTGCAATTGCACTCATTCGAAATTCAGGTCTTACCTATGAAGTGGGGCCATTTGGAACCAGCGTGGAAGGACCTAAAAATCAGGTACAAAGCTTAATCGACCAGCTTCTTTCACTAACCACCTGCGATGAATTTTTACTGAACGTTCAATACCACATAGGTCACAGGCGATTATCGAATGAGGAAAAGGTCGCAAAGTTCAGATAGATAGCATTTTCAGTGGCGTTTTGAGTAGTATATTTGCGGCCGACATTCGGAACACTCATTAAAACACCACATATGTCTAAGATTCTTTACACGAAGACTGACGAAGCTCCAGCATTAGCTACATACAGCTTCCTTCCTATCGTTAAAGCGTTCACTTCAAAAGCCGGTATTGAAGTTGAAACAAGAGATATCTCGCTCGCAGGACGCATTTTAGCAAACTTCTCTGACTTCCTTAACGAAGATCAACGCATTGCAGATGCCTTGGCAGAGCTAGGTGATCTAGCTAAAACTCCAGAAGCTAATATTATCAAGCTTCCAAACATTAGTGCCTCTATTCCACAGCTTAAAGCGGCTATCGCTGAACTCCAAGCTGCAGGCTTTGCCCTTCCTAATTATCCGGAAGAGCCAGCAAACGAGGAAGAAAAGGCAATCAAGGGCCGTTACGACAAAATCAAAGGTTCTGCTGTAAACCCTGTGCTACGCGAGGGAAACAGCGACCGTCGTGCACCTAAGGCTGTTAAAAATTACGCTCGTAAACACCCGCACTCTATGGGTGCATGGACTTCTGATAGCAAAGCACACGTTAGCAGCATGCCAGAAGGTGATTTCTACGGTTCAGAGGTAAGTACCACCGTACCAGCCGCTACATTGGCAGATATCGTATTCACTTCTGTCTCAGGAGAGAAAACCACCTTAAAGTCAGGTATTGCACTTCAAGCAGGTGAGATCATCGATGCAGCTCGTATGAACATGGGTGCACTTAAAGCATTCTTGGCAGAGCAAGTGGCAGAGGCCAAAGAACAAGGCGTGTTGTTCTCCTTACACATGAAGGCAACGATGATGAAAGTGAGTGATCCTATCATCTTTGGTGCTTGTGTAGAAGTATTCTTCGCCGACGTTTTTGAGAAATACGCTACCGAATTCGCCGACTTAGGTGTTGATGTACGTAACGGCCTAGGCGATGTATACGCAAAGATTGTCAACCTCGATGACGCCAAGCGTACTGAGATTGAAGCTGCATTAGCAACAGCTATTGAAAATGGCCCAGACCTAGCTATGGTAAATAGCGACAAAGGCATCACCAACCTTCACGTGCCGTCTGATGTCATCATTGATGCATCTATGCCAGCAATGATTCGTACTTCGGGTCAAATGTGGGATAAAGACGGAAAACCAAGAGACGCGAAAGCAGTCATTCCAGACCGCTCCTACTCTAGCATTTACCAAGCGACTATCGATTTCTGTAAGGAAAATGGTGCGCTTGATCCGACTACCATGGGTAGTGTAAGTAATGTCGGTCTCATGGCACAAAAGGCTGAAGAATACGGCTCTCACGATAAAACTTTCCAGCTTAACGAAGCAGGAACAGTAGAAGTCATCGCTGATGGCGCTGCACTACTTACACAATCCGTGGAAGCTGGTGATATTTTCCGCATGTGTCAAGTAAAAGATGCCCCAATCAAGGACTGGGTTGGTCTTGCAGTTCGCCGTGCTCGCGCGACAGAGACTCCTGCTGTATTCTGGTTGGATGAAAACAGAGCGCACGATTCAGAGCTTATCAAGAAAGTCGAAGCCTACCTGCCAGAGCACGATGTAGAAGGTCTCGATGTATTCATCATGGCGCCTAAAGACGCAACGACTTTCAGTTTAGAGCGCATCGTTCAAGGTGAGGATACCATTTCGGTTACAGGTAACGTTCTGCGTGATTACCTGACGGATTTGTTCCCAATTCTTGAGGTGGGTACTTCAGCGAAAATGTTGAGTATCGTTCCACTAATGAACGGCGGAGGCTTGTTCGAAACTGGAGCTGGTGGTTCTGCACCTAAACACGTTCAGCAATTGACTGCGGAGAACTACCTGCGTTGGGACTCACTAGGTGAATTCCTAGCCCTAGGTGTTAGCCTCGAGCACTTTGCAGAGAAAGACGGCAACGAAAAGGCTGCTGTTCTATCAAGCACGCTTGACGATGCAACCTCAAAGTTCTTAGATACAGATAAGAGCCCTACACGTCGCCTAGGTGGTATTGACAACCGCGGCTCGCATTTCTATTTAGCAATGTACTGGGCACAAGAATTGGCTGCTCAAGAGAAGAATGCTGAGCTTAAAGCAACCTTTGCTCCACTAGCGGAGGCACTTGCTTCTAATGAAAATAAGATCGTTGAAGAGCTTATCGCTGTGCAAGGAGATCCTGCTGATATCGGTGGATACTACTTTATGAATGACGCACTCGCAGGCGCCATCATGAGACCGTCGAGCACCTTGAATACTGCAATTGACAACTTCTAAGCAAAGAAGTACTAGAAAACAAAAACCCGGCGCTGCGCGCCAGGTTTTTTAATGCTTAAATTTTTCGGTTTCCTACTACTTTCCAAAAGCAAAAATCAAAGGAATGTGTAACCGCTCGGCCCAACTCTTCTCATCATGAGCAGCACCCGGGAATTTCATGGTAACCCAATTCTCCCCTGAGACAAATCCATTTTCTTCTAAAACAACATTGACATTGTCCTGAAACGGCTCATACATCGCATCAAGCGTTTCTGTGCCATAATCAAAGTAAATCTTCCCAACGCGCTCAGGAACAATATTCTGCTTCACATAGGCATTAAAAACAGCAGGGATCTCTTCATTGGGAGCGAATCCACCTGGCCAGTGCGTACTCATACAAAGAGCAGTACCATAAACACTCGGATATTCTCCGACTGCATACATACTCATCAAGCCCCCCATGGAGCTTCCCATGATCGCGGTTGACTCGGCAGTGGTATGCACTGTGAATTGACCATCAACATAAGGCTTCACCTCTTCCACCATATAACGAAGGTAGTTGTTACTATTCACGCTAAACGTAGAATCTGATCCGTAGCGTTTTGAAATTTCAGACAGTACAGAATCTGAAAACGCTGCCTGCAACTGTGCGGCTGGTTTCTCTGGGAAATATTCAAAGTTTCTACGCTGACCCCCATTGTACAAGGCAACCACGATCGTTGGTGCTATAATATCTTCGGTAATTAAGCTGTCTAGAATCTCATCTACACGCCATTCCTGACCGTTCCAAGTCGTGGTTGCATCAAAGAGCATTTGCGCATCGTACATGAACAATACGTTGTGCTTCTGAGCGCCATCATAAGAAGAAGGGAGCCAAATATCTAAAGGACGCGCAGGAATAAATTCACTGGCTAATTCCGCGCGCAACAAGGTCCCTGCAGCTACCCCTTCAACAGTGTCTAACACCACAGAAGGTGCCTCTACAACAGTTAAATTAACAGGTTGCTGAACACAACTGAATAGTAGAAGGCTTAACGTAAGCGCAATAAATGCTCTCATCTTACTTTACCCAAAGAATTAAAGTTTCCATAGGCCCTACTTCAATAGCGCCATTACTCAAATCAACCGTTTCCTCGGTAATCAAATTTTCACCAATTGTAGCGCCCTGTAATCCTTGCGAGAATCTGGCTAGGTCAACGGTCCTGCCTTCTTTGTTGCGGTTGGCAACCACCATAATATTCTCAGATTCAAAAGTTCTGAAGTACACGTAGATTTCTCCTTGAGGAATGTAATGCAACAATTCTCCCGAGTTCAGCGCACAGCTGTTCTTTCGTAGATTGGCCAAGGTTTTGAACCAATTCTGTGCCTCCAATTGCTGGGGCGTTAGGCCTTCTCCGGTGAAAGCATTCACAGGGTCACCTTCCCAACCACCCGGGAAATCAGTGCGGATAATGCCGTGATCATTGGTTCCTGGGTTGGTCATTAAAATTTCAGTGCCATAGAAGACCTGAAGGGTACCTCTCATGGTAAAGTATATGCTCATCGCCATCTTCCACAGATCAAAATCTTCATCCAACTGTGTGTAGATACGGCTCATATCGTGGTTGTCCGGAAATATCATGATGTTGTTCACGTCCCCGTACATGTAATCATTGGCGAGGCTTTCGTACACCTTGGTCATACTGCTTCTCCAGCCCGTCTCCCCTTTCAAGCCCTCAGTTACAGCAGTTTGAAGCGGGAAATCCATCACACTTGGCAAATAGCTCTGGTAACCATCACCACGGACAGCACCGCTTTGCCAATAGCTAATCAAAGACGGATCGCTCACCCACTCTTCCCCAACGATATTGAAGTTCGGGTACTCGTCTAAGATTCCTTTGGTCCAATCGGCCAGGAATTGCTTATCTGGGTACGGCCAAGTATCCATACGAATCCCATATAAATCGGCATACTCAATCCACCAAATAGAATTTTGAATAAGGTAACGGGCCAATTGCGGCTGGCGTTGATTCAAATCCGGCATAGTCTCTACAAACCATCCGTCGTGAAATACCTTTTGATCAACCTCTGCAGCATGTGGATCAAACCTGCTGACTTTCATATGATTGGTTTCTGTGAACTCTTCCCATTGATTCACCCAATCACTGCTAGGAAGGTCACTCATCCAACGGTGGTAGCTGCCTATATGGTTGGCCACCTGATCCATAATGAGTCCAATGCCCAACTCTTTGGCTTTGACACTAAGTCGCTTGTAGTCCTCATTACTGCCGTAGCGAGCATCAACGTTATAAAGATCTGTCATCGCATAGCCGTGGTAGCTGTAATCCGGCATATCGTTTTCCAAAGCAGGATTTAGCCAAAGTGCAGTGATGCCTAGTTCTTTGAAATAATCCAGATGATTTTCAATACCGGCAAGGTCCCCTCCGTGACGTCCACCTTTAAATTCACGATTCGGTCCTTCAAGCATCCCTTTCACCTTATCATTAGCTGGATTTCCATTGCTAAAGCGGTCCGGCATTAACAAGTAAATGTTATCGACTGAGGAAAAGCTCTTGCGAGTGGCACTCTTTGCACGACGCTCTTCAATACCAATAAGCAATGTCCCCACCTTCTTACCTTTTGTATTTCTAAAGGTTAATTTGTGCTGACCTACTACCGCATCCGAAGGGATATGTGCAGTTACGAAGAGGTAATTAGGGCTTTCCAAGGCCATCGAACCGATGACATTCAAAGTTTTTGAGGAGGCTTCCAACTCATGGATGTCTGAACCATATACCATAAACTCGACGGTATCCATGTTCATGCCTTTCCACCACGTTGGCGGTTCAATTTTCTCAAGTTTTTGCGCCGATAACCCCAAGGAAATCAGCACAGATAAGAGTGTTAGTTTTAGCTTCATGCTCATCATTTGTGTTACCCACTAAAAGTACAACTTCAATGGTTTTTTACCTCACATTTGATAAACTCCCCGTAGTTTTGCACAAAAGATGAGCAAATGCCCAGATTGAAGCTACAACAAGAAGTCCTAGAAGCCCTAGAGGCAAATGAGTCTATTCCATTTACAACGGCTCAGATTAAAACAACAAGTGCTTTTAAGAGCGGACAAAATCATTGGCTACAATTCGAGGATACCAGTGAAGCTCGCGTTGCAGTGGTTGCCTCAACCCTACATATGCTTAAATCGAGTTATGAAGATGTAGCGCGAACCCTCATCTTAGTTGAATCTAAGGAGGTGGCCGATGAATATTATGAAATGTTCGAAGCTTTGGGCAAACACACTGATTTGAGAGTTTGGACTGCCTACAAAGGGCCTCAGATATTGAACCAGAAAGAGAACATTTACTTTGGCGCGGATGTAGTCATTGCTACCCCCCAACGATTAAACGAACTCTTAAACATTGAAGGTTTTAATAGTGCTGGACTGCTCACTTTGGTCTTAGACAATGCCGATAGACTATTGAAAGTAGGTGTGAATAGCTTTACTCAACGCATCAGTGACAGTGTGCCTAAAAGGCAAAAAATCTGTATTTCAGTGGCAAATGGAAAAGGGGTCCAAACCTATATGGATCGTTTTGCCTACCCTTTCGTGGCGGCACTCCTTTCGTAAATAGCAGAATTGAATTCACGAGGATCTGGCCAGAACCCGACATTTTTCATGGGGTGCTTTTCGTTCAATCGAGTCAAACTCTCGTTCCACCAAGAAATGGCATCATCACAAAGTGCCGTGCCATCAGTACTTGATATCGGCATTTGACGAACCTCAGTGTAGGCATTCACATTTTTAAGCTTGCATAATTCCCATAAATGCTTTCCGAAAGGAATCTTTGGTGGGAATCCGGCCACCCCATCGTCAAAATGTAACGACCACTGATATAGTTTAAAACCTTTATCTGCAGCTTCATAAAACATTCCTGGACGTATTGGCAGTAATAAGGGACCTTCCCAAGATGTACCCTCAGGAAACAACACCACAGTGCTGCCTTCTTTAACCGCATTGGAAATAGTTTCTTTCGTCTTCGAACGACTGTCTTTGCTTTCTCTCTTGACCCAAATAGTCCCCAAGGCACGGCCCGCCCAACCGATAAGCGGCCAAGAACGGACCTCTATTTTCCCGACTATTGTAAAAAATTCTTCAGTAGGAATAAATAATACATCTAGATAAGAACGGTGATTTGCGATGATAAGGCCTGGACCAATTTCATTGAATTTCTCTCCATGAACTTTGATCCCAATTACCCATAGCAGAACACCTTTGAACTTCATGTAGATTTTATGTGAGTAACGCCTCGATGCAAAAGGTCCAGTCAATACAAGGGCTCCTATACCCCCTATCAACACAGCTAACACTCCAAGGACTCTAAAAAATGCAACGATATTTCTCATAACTACAAGATGTCGCGAATATAGCGATTATCGATAGCCTGTAATTCTCGTGAAGAGAAAAACATGTGCTTTTATGTGAGTAATACACGTATTGACTAAGGTTCCTTGAGTCAGATATGAAACTAGAAATTCCAGCGATCTTGGAAAGTGTCCTTTATATCAATACTCACTTTCCATCTGAACCCTGCTGAGGCATCAAAAGGCTGAATAAGGTAGTGAATACCAAAACGCGTAGGTGTTTCCCACAACTTCACTTTCTTCTCAAGGCCAACGTAAGATTCTAGATGGTATACATTCTCTTCGGGCACACTCAAGAAAGTGGCGCCTATGGATGTGCCAAGACCAAGTCTTTTTATCACCGGCAATTTGCCTAAGAGGAAGCCGTCAAAGTGATGCATGTATGTTCCCGTATAGTAAACACTTGGAGACGCAAATGTCTGAGGGAGAGATTGGTAAGTATACAATGGATGTGTGAAAAGGAAAAAATCCCCTCCCCTAAACCACTTATATTCTATGAATCTTACAGTCGAAGGATCATTTAAGAATCCTCCGGAACTGAATCGGTAAAATGATTCACCCAATGGACCAAATCTTAGCATATCATCGACGACGAATTCATATTTAGAGAATCGCACATCACTCCCAAATAAATTAGGAATCCCTTGCTTAAAAGTCAACCTGAAATCGGGCCATTTGCTTGAGAGGACAATCTTTTGACGTCCCTTCAGGTAATAACGTTGGTATGGCCTAATCAAAATCTCGACTCCTAACTGAGCTACAGTGTAGGTATCGAAAGGCGCCGGTTCGTTTCGTGCGCCAAATAAATCATTGGTCCATTGCGCAAACTGAAGCCCTTCAATGCTTGATCTTGTGCTGTACTCCAATCCCAAACGAGTATAAAAACCATTGAACCATTCATACCGGTGAAATACTTCGGCAGTTTGTTTACGAATAAAATTAGATCTCGCAAATATTCCAGCTAAATCAACACTTTGCGTTATGGGTTCATAATCGTCGCCAATTTTCATCGAAATAGAACCATTATGCATAGGAGCATAAGTATACTCTAGATCAAGAGTACCTTTAAGGTCTTCGTTTAAGAAGCCATAGTTAGGCACCACAGAACCCTTAAGACTCTGGTAATTCGAGAATCGCTTAGAGCCCATGAAAGCTGGTGTCCATCTTGTCCCCCCTATCCCGACAAAATTCCATTGACCAATCAACGGACTATAAAAAAAGAAGGTGCCTTTACTGCGTTTTCTATAGCCTACTCCGCTCACAAGCGGTTCATACCAATGGAACTTATTGTACACAGCATCAGCACTATCTAAATATTCATCTGAATTCAAATAGCGAATGAGACTGTCTTGTTTTTTGGTCCAGGCGTCTATAGCCGCGTCCTTGGACCTATACTGTTGCCAATAGTCTAGATTTGTATTGACCGATTCAGGTATGTAGGCAACCATCATGGCCTTTCTTTTCTTTGGCTTGGCAGTTGAATTTACCGCGATAACCTCTTGACTAAAACTTTGCGCACCTTGTTTCCAAGTCAGTTTTTTCACATAAAAAGCACCTCTCTCATTAAACTCTTGGCTTATAACTACTTCTTTATACTGAGCCTCGATGCTATGAACCCTAAAGTCCGGACCGCCAATAACCATAGTTCCAGTCCAACCCTGACCTGATTTTGGCTCAAATGAGATGGTGTAATTGTGCCCATATTCGTTTTCTGATTCCCTCAGTAATGAGAAGTTGGTACGATATAATGTTCCTGAAGTTAATAATCCAGGAATAGCCTTAGCTCCAATGAATGGATTATCAACGCGCTCAAGAGGTGACCAATAAGTGTTTTCAAAGCTGGAGAGTGGATATTCATTAAACGTCCCCTTATCTAATCCTTCATTCGGATCGAAATCGTTACTCAAATCAAATTGAGCACTTACCTGAATGTTATTACCGAAATCTGCTTTATTCTCCTTGTAATCTTTAAAGGCCTCCACTTCTTGATAAACCCCGGAACCAATAAAGTATACTGAAGACACTTGCTCAAACCTTAATGACTCCTCACCCATTTTCTCCATAGAGTACATCTTAAGGTTATCCGGTTTATTATCGCGGTATGATTTAAACGAAGCCATGGCATCACGAATAACGGCAATTGCTGGGTCCTCGTTATAAACCACAGTCACAGGAGCAAGCATAGTAGCAGTATCCATCTGCGCATGAGCGCCTATTCCAAACAATAGAAACAGTGATATTATGAAAGGTTTAAGGGTCGTTTTCATAAGGCAAATGTAGAACGAAAAAACCCGCGCAGGCCTTGCCTGCGCGGGTTTAACACATAATTAGCTAGAAAAAATTAATCTAACAGTCGCTTCTTACCTGAAGCATTCCACCCCATTGATACTCCAAAGCGGTATGAACTACCGTCTTTCGGTGGAATGAAGTATGCGTTGATTGGGAAATTCATCTCCCCACTTTTCACTGTTTTTCCTACCGAGAATACAAGGGCAGTTGAGACTGCTAAATCGCCTCTACTATCCAGCTGACCATCGAGAGTACGAGTAAAATCTAATGTAGGACCGAATGCAAACTCCCATCCTGAATTGTTATTTCTCAGACCATTTAAGAGTGTCAAATTTGGTACAAAACGATTCGATTCTAAACCGCTGATCATAGGAAGGAACTCTGCAAGGGCTTGCCAATTACCCGTTGTGATATACGCCTTTTCGAATTGGTATCCGAACTGAGACATCATTGGAATTTGCATATCATAACCGCCAGCCTCATACGGTTTGGCCAAGATTTTGGCATTGTTGCCGGTAACAAAGCCGAATCCCATACGTGGACCTTCAGCAACAATTGTTCTGTCGAATGGGTTATTCAGAATGTTTTCGTAATCATTAGCAATGGTTACTCTACGTACTAGCTCGGGATCATTTTCCAAACCCATCATATCGTTGAGAGTAAGCTCGGCCATCAGCAGGTCGTTCTTAGGTACATCAACGTAATTTCTATTTGCGCTGTTGACAAAAGAACCATTCCTTACATCGAATAGACGTACGGTGGTACTCACTTTCTCTCCTAGAAGATTCATAGAACCAGTCAGGATGTAATCAACTTCGAGTTTATCTCCTAATTCCTTTAAACAGATACGTGAAAAGCAGCCTGTGAAATCCACTTCGTCTCGTTGTGAAATGTATTCGATATCATAGTTGTCAATCACTTCATAACCACTCATGTTAATCATTTCCAATGTTAATTTCTGAATGATTTGGTGGCGCTCAACTTCATTGTATCCGCGGGTATCAAAATCCAATACGGCTACAGAGGGTACATTTTGGGCAAAAAGCGTTGTCGCAATTGCTACAAGTAAGATTGATAATTTAGTTTTCATGACTAATTGTGTTTTAAAATTGATACTGCTAAGATGCAGCGTCCCACAATTGTCAAGAAGCTCTAAAATCTCTTAAAAGAGTCGATTTAAGTCAATTTTGCTGCTAAAAATGAATTATATACAGTTATTTGTCTCAAAATTGAAACCTGTTTGATTTTTCAAAGGCTCTGTATAGCCCTGCCCGTGATACACCTATGTATTGGGCGAGGGTGCTTCGGTCCATACTTTTATACAGTTCTGGACGAACATCTTTTACCCATTGAACACGATCCAAGGTATTTCGCATACGAAGCATTAACAATCGAGCACGTCTGTTTTTCTGAATTTCGGCTGTTCCACTCAAGTACAATAGCTGAAGCATAGGTCGCTCGCTGTTAATACGCTCAAAATCTTCGAACTTAAAGCGAATAAACTCTACGTCACTGTAAGTAATAAAGTAGTGTTGCGGATGTGTATCGTTAAAAAGTGCATCCTCATTTACAAAGATGCTTTGTGGTGGGATGAGATTGAACAGTGAATCTTCTTTTTCAAAGGGGTTCTTGTACATCTCCTTCAAGTAACCCGATTTCAAAAACCAAAAATCTTTATTGTGAAGGGTAAGCTCCTCTACTACCTGACCTTTCTTTTTAAACACGCTCTCTCCTACCGCTTCTACAACGCTATTTACAGTGGCTTTGAAGGCTGGGGTATAAACCGGAAGCGATTGAAAATAGACCCGCATGGCCTCTTGATTGCTATTCATGGCCAAATGATTTTAATGCACGAAATAGAGATGCTCTTGAGAGTCCCAAATAATCAGCAAGTTCCTTTCTGGGAATAATATTGAGAAGGTTTGGACTTTGGCTGATGGCTGCTTTCAATCGAGATGTACCGCTCGACTGCAACATTTCATATGTGGTATTTCTGTATTCAGTCATACTGAGGTTAATCAATATGCTCAATAGCTTCGCACCAACAATCTTGTGAAGAGTTTCGTTTAAAAGTGTCTTTTTAGGGATGGATGCGATGACCGATTCAGTGAGTGTTACGCATCTTGTTTCCGAGGGAACCGAATAAATCAGTATATCTTCAGAGAAAGCAAATTTATCCTGCTGATAAAATCTAATTAACGATTCATCCCTATCGTGCCGTAAGTATTCGCCACAGGCACCGGATACAATGAAATATAGATTATCTTGATCCAATCCTTCCGCCCAAAGTTGGAAACCTCGTTCGACTTTATGAAAAGTAAATTCATTGGAAAGGGTATATAATTCCTTTCGTTCAAAATCATGGCCGATTGGATAAATAGATAATAATCCCTTTAAAATCAGCTCTGATTTATTGGTAGAGACCATAGATCAGATTATTGGTTGGTTCTACCAAATTAGTTAAATAATTCAATAGACTTTATTCTTAACCAATAAAACGACAAACATGTGCCAACTGCATAGAATATGATACTGACCACTGCGACTCCAATGATTCCATAACCTAGTTTGATAACCACAATATCAAGAAGGAAATTGGTACACAGAAGTATGAGGCCTTTTTTAAAATTAATTTTAGGGAAACCAATTACATCGAGGCTCAATCCTAAGAAACGATCGAATGGAATAAACAGAACCAGTAGGCTCAAAATTCGAAATACCCAAATACTACTAGGTTCACGTGTACCGCTGATTAGCTCAATGAGGAATGGTGCGAGGTAGTATACCACGGGTAAAATTAAGAGACTGAGCATGGAAGTTCTCAACGCTCTGCGGGTGATGAAATTCCAGATTTCTTTACCACGATTACCGTTATTCATGTTGCTGACCTCCGTAAAATAAACGCCTGCTAAAGAGCGAAATGGCACCTCGAAGATTTCCAACCATTTTCTGCCGTATTCGTACAACGCAACACTCGAACTTCCGAGAAAGTAGTTTATCAGAAAAACATCTGTATTAGTTAAAAGACTAGTTACCAATTGAGTACCTGAAGTAAACTTGCCAAAATTCCAGATAGCACGCACATAATCACTCTGCTCCTTTCCAAAGGTTAATCTTCTAGGTATCCAATTCATAGCAATAATGAAGATGGAAGTTATCACTGAGGTTAACGCATATAATAGTAAAACCTCCGTAAGTGTAGATTGGGCGTTTGTTAGAGTAACTAGTAGCAACAAGAAGCCGCCTGTTTCAATTAATCGAATGAGTGCTACACGTTGAAAGACTCCACGAGCAGAGTTCAAATTAATAGCTATAAAGGAAGGAATAGATGTGAATGCGAGTAATGCTAGAATGAAATAATCCAAAGTGAATTGGTCCGAAAAAAAGACAAAGATGAAAGTGATCATGATGCCAACCAATGCGAGCACTATCGATATCCAAATAGATGCACTTATGATGTTGTCGATATCATCTTTACCCGCAGTCATCCTAATAAAAGCAGCTGAAATAATGCCTGAACGAATCTGTGTGTAAATACCGAAAGCGGCTAGTAATAAAATATATGTTCCGAAGATTTCAACCCCCAAAACACCGCCAAGCCAACGAAACGAGAGCAACCCAAACAGTGCCGGAAGACCATTTGCCAGGAGGTTAAACCCACTCTGAATGACGAGTCTTTTATCCATTTAATACCTCATTAAAGGTTTGCGCGCGATGTTTCCAAGTATTTTTCAGTGCAAACTGATGTCGAGCCAATTTTTTTGACTCTGTGAGATCTTCCTTCAATATACGCTTTAATTCACCTGTTGCTTCGGCGAAAGACTTGACAGGATTCACAAATACCTCAAAATCAGTCAAATCAGCGAAGTCTGTGGTTAGCACCGCCAACCCCTTACCTAGATATTCATTGATTTTCAATGGATAGATATATTTGGTAAAATCATTATTGACGAACGGTATAAGACCAGTATTAACTTCAGTTAGCGCCTTACCCACTTCTTCTTTTGGCAGAATCCCTAGATAGTCCACTTTATTATGTTCCGAAAGTATTTCAGCATCCAAAGTTTTTAAAGGACCTGCGAGCTTCAATTTGCTGACCTCAGGCAACTTTAGAATTTCCTCGATCAAATCATAATCGATTCGATCATCAATGGCTCCGATGTAGGCTAAGGCTATAGAATCGTTTGGTATATCATCTAACAAACTAAAGTTAGAAGCATCCATACCATTAGGTACTAGAACTACAGGAACGGAAGCAGAAGAAAATTTTGCCTTAAGCCCAGGTGAGGATACGATGATCCTATCTGCCCCACTGACAAGCCGGTCCTCTAATCTCGTACCATGATTCCTCATCCAACGGGATGCTGCAATGTTATCGTAACAATAATAGGTCAAGGAATGTGCTTTAAGCTTGGTGCAAGCACTGACATATAATGGATTAAACGCATTAACTAACTCTACATCGTTCCATTTGAAATCATTCATTAGTCGCTTTAACCCTCTACAATACCTTTTATTATTTATCGCGTTCACCACAGCGTAACTCAATCCATTGAGCGCATTAGAGGGTAACATAATAGGAGGTTCGTATACCCACAACTGATCAAAACCTTGCACTGGTTCTACAGTATTCACCCGTTTTACTCGTTGCCTTTGAGATTTCAACTGACTAAGAGTCAACGGAAAATTCACAAAAACAACAGGACGGAGCTTACTGAGCTCTTTTGCTATTTCTTCTGTAGAAGATAATCCCTCGTCACCGAATACAGGATTCGCACATATAATTACGGGCCTTTTCATTTGACAAAGAAAAAGAAGCCTTGTATAAGGACTGAGTTTTTTAACTTAATTAAGTAAAATTTAATGTTATGTGTTTTTCTCCAGGCGAGAATTTTTTAATAAACCATCTTGTATTTTAAACTTAAAAGTACAATTGCATCAGAATTGAATCGTTTTTGAGGGTAAAGTGAGATTCTGAAGTTGTATTTTAGGAACAGTGTTAATCCATAAATATATGTTCCTATGAACCCTATTTGTAGTATTAACCAAGCCATTAAACAATTTAAAGGTGATTTGAACAGAATTTCAGAGTACTGTAAGGAGCGAGGAATTTTGATCAGTCATAAAGCATTAGAGGCTCGTATTAAGTCTCATTAGAAAAGCAGCCCGTTGGGCTGCTTTTTTTTTAGCTTTGATCAAGGAATACAAATCAAATATGAAAAGAATAGTTTCCATCGTTGCAACAGTGCTTTTAGTCTCATGTGCTAGTCCAAATAGGTCGCTTTACGATACCGCAAACACCCTATATGGTACCTCATGGACCTATTTAGGTACTATAACCGTTTACCCGGATGTCATCTACAGTGATAAGATTACCGCTGCGGAGCAAACGAGAGAAGTAGTATTACATGATGGGCTCATCTCTTATGAGAAAATGCTTTACGAGGCCAAGAAAGCCTATGGAGACAGTGTCACCATTGCTAACATACGCGTGTACTCTGAAGAATTTAAGACAAAATGGTTTGGAAGAAATAGCGATGTGCAAGCGCTCGTTGATGTCATCTACGTGACTAAGTAGATTAATTCATGAGGTATTTCAACTGGTCCTGATAGACCAACTCAATTTCCTTAAGCTTCTCGTTAGACTGAACAATAAATTCAATGAACAGGGCAAGGGTTGCATAATCTATCTCGAAACCATCATTATGCAAAAGACGAAGTTCGAAACGAAGCCTTTCAATGACGCTGAGCACTGCTCTTGACTTCTCTCCTACTTTGATCAGATAAGTGACACTATGGATTTCGATTAACTCCCTGTCAAAGGCATCATTCCCATAATTCAACAATAATTCTGTATCCGTGTTATGACTTTGATCTAGGTGAAGGTTATCGAATAGTAATTCTAGTACTCCATCGTAAGCAAGCTTAGCATGCAAACGATGCTTAAGGAGATAATCTACCTCTTCAAAAAAACTAGGATCCTTGTAATTTATAACCTGTTCCATGAGTTTAAGATACGAAGATTTTAACTTATGAATAAAGACTTTGATAAAAATTATTCAACACGAAATCTTAATGAGCTCATCCGGCAGGGCGAGCATGAAAATCAAGATTTCAAATACAAGATTAGTGATAGCCGTAAAATAGCTCGCACTATCAGTGCATTTTCGAACACCTCCGGTGGGCGTCTCTTGATTGGTATACGTGATAACGGAGTGATTGCTGGTGTCAAAGATGAAGACGACATCTATATGATAGAGAATGCCACTCAGATTTTTCTACATCCACCGATTGATGTTGAAGTCTTGGCACATCAATTAGACGGTAAAACTGTCTGGGAAATCAATATTCCAGAAGGACGAGAAAAACCTTATAAGGTCGAGGAAACAGATAGAATGGTCGCTTATTACAGGGATGAAGATGAGAATTTCGCCGCAAATGCGGTCCTAATGGAAGTTTGGAAGCAAGAGCAATCTATAAAAAGTAGAAGACCCGTAGAGTTCAGTGATAGTGAAAGAAAGCTCATCGATTACTTGAAATCCTATTCGAGTATATCGACCAGCAAGGCCTCAAAAGTTATGGCTATTGATAGGGGGCTAACTATAGAAACACTCGCTCGATTAATTCGCTGGGAGGTCATCAATTGGCAACAGGAAAAGGGACAATTCAAATATTTCCTTGATTAGACGAAACGTTGTGGATTAGGGATGGTCCTCAATGCCCAATTAATCTTTGTATCTAATGCGTCTTCTTCGTTTAATCCTCTTTCAATTCCGCATTGCTCCATTCGGTGGGTTAAATGATGTAAAACAATTCCGCAGCTGACACTTACATTAAAGCTTTCTACAAATCCTTTCATTGGAATGTAAATTACCTCGTCTGCCAAGGCGATAAGCTTTTCAGAAGCACCTTCTTGTTCGTTGCCGAAACATACCGTAGCTGGGATCGTTGGGTCAATATCGTGTAAAGGTTTAGCGTCTTTATTTAGGGCTGTAACGTAAAGCTTTCTGCCTGTTAATTTTAGTCGAGCAGCCCACTCCTCTACCCCTCCTTCATCATAGGTATTAAAAAAAGATGAATCGAGCCATTTTTCAACGCCTTTACTTATTCCGCTACTCACGTTGAATCTTTCGTTCTTGTCGTATACATCGACCCGGTGAATTCCAAAGGCATCAGCCGTGCGCATGAGTGCTGATGCATTCTGGGTCTTCATCATGTCTTCTAGAGCTAATGAAAAATGGCGGGTACGGTGTTTGACTTTTTCCTCAAATAACTGATGCTTGTGATCACTTAGTTCTAATGAGATCTCCTGGTAAAAAGCTCGTTTTTCCTCAAGGGTCATCAATTTCCAATTAACTCTATCCATTTCTTTGTTTCTTTGCGCTAGACAAAAGTAAGAACATGTTAAGTAAAATTATTCGCATAGGAGTTTCAGCAATCATCTTTGGGTGGTCGATTTACTGTTTTGTAGATGGAGAAATAGGCAACGGCATAGCACTGTTGTTTCCAGCAGTGATTGTGCTGTTTACTTACTTTAGAAACGAAAGAATCCTGCTATCGCTCTACCATATGAGAAAACAGGATTTAGAGAAAGCTGAGAAAGCCCTCGGCGGAATCAAAAATCCGGAGAGCAGTTTGATAAAAACGCAGCTGGCTTATTACTATCTACTTATGGGTATGATTGAATCTCAGAGAAAAGTAGGCAAAGCTGAAACATTACTTAAAAAAGCTTTGAATACAGGTTTGCGTATGGATCAAGATAAGGCCTTAGCGAAACTAAATCTAGCGGGTATAGCATTGACGAAACGACGTAAAAAAGAAGCTCAGATTTTGCTTACCGATGTAAAGCGCTTAGATACCAAAGGAGTACTTGCAGAGCAAACCAAGTACATAAAGCAGCAAATGAAGAGAATCTAAAAGATTACCCCTTCACTTTTGAACCTCTTGTGAAATGTTGCGTTAAATGGGCACAAGCATAGTTTATGTACACCCTAGAACGCACACAACGCATTCCAATTTCTCTAGAAGAGGCTTGGAACTTCTTTCAGAATCCCGGTAATCTTTCGAAAATCACTCCGAGTGAAATGGGTTTTGACATACTCAGTGAAGTACCAGATAAAATGTATCCGGGATTGTTTATTCACTACAAGGTTAGTCCGTTGTTTGGCATCAAAATGAATTGGACCACGGAGATTACCTATGTCCAAGAGCCTAACTATTTCGTTGACGAACAACGCGTAGGACCTTATTCGATATGGCATCATGAGCACCACTTTAAAGAGATTGAAGGTGGTGTCGAAATGTTGGACCGCGTCAATTACAAAATACCATTGGGAATTTTAGGCAAGATCGCCCACCCTATTGTGGTCAAGGGTAAACTGGAAGAAATTTTTGAGTTTCGCATTAAGCGCGTTGAAGAAATTTTCGGGGAATGGAAAGAGTAATTGCCGGTGTCGATTATGGAAGTAAAACTTCTGGTTTTACTTGTGCAGCTTTTTTAATCGGCAATAAGGTTTACATGCATCAAGCCACAAAGAATAATGATGCTGATCTTTGGCTAAAAGGCTTGTTTGAGATGTATCAGCCATTGTTAGTAGGTATTGACGCCCCTCTATCTTTACCAGGAGCTTTGCGAGGGTTAGCAGGTTTTTCTAACTATCATTTTCGATTGGCCGATGTTGAAACACGCGCTATGAGCCCTATGTTTCTAGGAGGGTTGACTGCTAGAGCTATTGAGCTGAGCACATGGCTGAAAAATCAATTGCCTTCAGATACAATAGAGGTTTATCCTAAACTTGCGGCAGAAGCCCTAAATCTAGATATGAAGCGCTACAAAAAAGACAATACCTATCTAACAAATGCTCTAGCCACCTTGTTTGAGCGCGTAGATTGGATGGTCGACCATCTCGAAATTTCAAATTGGCATCAATTTGATGCTCTACTAGCTCTATACACAACTGAGAAATTCAGCCTAAAAACAACGTCTAGTTGCGGTAGTGAAGAAGAAGGAGTAATTTACTTTTAACTCATGGCAAAAGACAAACGCACATTTAACCCTATAGATCCTGATAAAATTGCTGAGGATGCAAATTTGCTTCCTTATGGGTCTTCTGTGAGCGCACCAGCATTTAAAGCTGTGGATGTCCTAAAGAATAAATCTCTGGATGTCAATGCTATGGAGATGCAGACCGATATGCAATTGGATCAGATTAAGGAACAGATCGAATTGTTGGCGGCACAAGCTAGAAAGATTCAAGAGCGCAAAGAATTGAGTGCGCATATCTACAGCGCTGAAATGGGATTTAAACCTGAAATTAATCATACATACTTCTTATATCGTAGAGAAAACGGTTCAACAGTATTAAGTATGATAGGACCTACTGAATGGCGCAAGTGCCCGTTTGAGTTCATGCACAAAGTGCTACTTTTGGCGGACCATACTTGGGACATCGTCGAATAATGCTACAATATCTTCAACACATTGAAAGCAATGAAGCGCCTACGCTTGTATTGCTGCATGGATACGGATCCAACATGCAAGACCTTTTTGGTCTAAAATCCTATCTACCTCCTATGAATTTAGTGTGCTTTCAAGCTCCAAAAGATATAGGAATGGGTGGTTTCGCATGGTACGATATCAATTGGGACAATGGAAACAAAATCATAGACGATGTTGAAGTGACTTCGGTTGCAAATCAAGTTGTTGAGAGTATTATTAATTGGACGCAAGAGCATAAGCTTGTTGGACCGATTATCTGTGGAGGTTTTTCACAAGGTGCCATATTGAGTATGGGTATCCTCAAAGGTGGCTTTGAAGCAGCGGGCTACGTCCTTATGAGCGGCTATATGTTGCCTGAATGGCGCAATGACCATTGGAAAATAGAGGTGCCTGTTCTTCAAACTCACGGGACCATGGATCATGTTATTCCGTTTGACTGGGCTGCTTCTGGAGCAGAATTACTGCAAAGTGATTTATACAGCTTCAAGTCCTACCCTATGGCACATAACCTGAATGCTGAGTGTATTTCAGATGTAAGGCAGTTTTTGGAGCAGTTTTAGTTAACGCCCCAGAAGCGTTGCTGCAATTTTTTCTGCAGCATCTCCATTACCGTAACCTCTCCAGCTAAAATCAAGCTCGGCATCGAGTAATCCCTTTATCTGCTGTGTAAGATCAGAACGTCCGATATGATGAAGCTTATTCACGCCTCTATCCACCAATTCTACCCATTCCGTTTGATCTCTTAGGGTAATGCATGGCTTTTCACTGAAATAGGCCTCTTTTTGTAGTCCTCCACTGTCCGTTAAGACGATTTTACACTTTTTGAGCAGCCACAACATCTGCAAATAACCTACAGGCGGACCGAGATGGATATTTAGATTAATGTTGTATTCCTTAAGCCTCTTTGCTGTTGATGGGTGAAGTGGCATCCAAAGGGGAAGTTCATGTTTATGGATGAAATTCAATTCTTCTACCAACGATCCAAGCTTTCTAGAATCGCTGACGTTCTCGAATCTGTGTACGGTCGCTAAACCAAAATCCCCTTCAAAAAATGACTTCTGCCCTAAGGTTTCATGCCACTGAGCATTTGACTGAAATGTCAATAATGCATCGTACATGACGTCTCCTATGGTATGTATTTCAAATCTATCGCCTCCAAATCCTTCTTTTTGAAGGTTGAGTACAGCTTCCTCAGTAGGCGTAAAAAGTATATCGGAAAGCCGATCGGTTTCTATTCTATTGTGCTCTTCAGGCATCTCGAGGTTGAATGATCGCAATCCAGCCTCGACATGTACTAAGTCTATACCCAAGGATTTGGCTGCCCTTGCCCCAGCTAGAGTTGAATTCGTATCGCCATAGACTAATACATACTCCGGGGATTCTTGCTTGAGAACTGGTAGTAATTCCGATTGAATTTTTTCAATCATTTCTGGTCTTGAAAGACCTCCACTTGCAAGCCTATACGAGGGTTTAGGCAAGCCCATTTCCTCGAAAAATACAGCGCTCATATTATCGTCGTAGTGTTGACCAGTATGAACCGTAATTTCCTGAATACCAGCGTTCAAAAAAGCCTTGCTTACAGGAGCGCTTTTAATGAATTGAGGACGCGCTCCGATGACCGTTACTACTTTCATAAAAGACGAACTCGACCCTTTTCCAAAACGTATTGCTCATCCGTTTTAGGACACCGAGCAATGTTGGAATTCTTAAAATCTAAATCTAGTCCATGTCGACTGATCCATCCCTTTTGTTTGGCAGGAACTCCATAGCATTTCGCAAATGCTGGTATTGGCTTTGTCACCACAGAACCTGCTCCAACAAATGCATATTCCCCAATAGCATTACCGCAAACAATGGTTGAATTTGCCCCTAACGTAGCGCCTTTGCCAATATTAGTTTTAGCGTAATTCTTTTGCTCGAAGAAGCTTCGCGGTGAATCTACATTCGTAAAAACAACAGAGGGTCCCAAAAACGCATCGTCCGCAATACTCACTCCGCTATAAACGCTCACATTGTTTTGAATCTTTACACCGTTTCCAACTTCTACATCAGCACCGATGAATACGTTTTGACCTAAAATGCAGTTTTCACCGATGATTGCCGAGGACATTATGTGTGAGAAATGCCAAACTTTCGTGCCTTCTCCAATAGATGCTCCGTCGTCAATGATAGCCGAATCGTGTTTGAAATAACCCATAGAACTAAAAGTACTGCTTAATCACTTGGCAGATGTAGAAAACATCTTCATTACTCATTGACGGATCAATTGGCAGACTCAATACCTGCTGACAAAGCAACCTCGAGCTTTCGATAGGCACTCTTTCGATCATATATCGGTAAGCTTTTTGATCCGCTAAAGAAATAGGATAGTAAATCATCGTAGATACGCCAGCTTCATTTAATGCAATCTGTAATTCGTCTCTTTTACCACCTGCTACCTTCAACGTGAACTGGTGCCAAACGTGAGAGGAATAATCAACCCTGTATGGAAGAGCAATTTGATCGATGCTTGTAAGTTCACTTTCGTAGAGGGCTACAATTTCTTGCTTGCGTACTGAGGTAGCCTCAAAATGGTTGAGCTTCACGTCAAGTATGGCAGCCTGAATGGGATCTAATCTCGAATTAACGCCAATAATATCGTGGACATACTTTTTACTTTGGCCGTGTCTAGAGATGCTTAACGCATGGTCAAATAGCGATTTATCGTTGGCTATAATCGCACCACCGTCGCCCATTGCACCGAGGGGTTTAGTAGGAAAAAAGCTCAAAGTTCCCAATGCACCGACAGTGCCCGCATATCGTCCTTGGTGCTTACCTGAAGTGAATCTTGCACCGAAGGCCTGTGCCGTATCTTCAATAATAGGAATAGACCCAATAGCCTTTTCCAAGGCTTCAATATCTGCTAATTGACCATAAAGATGTACTGCGATTACCGCCTTGGTATTTGCAGATAGCGCCAGTTTTACACTTTCAGGGTCAATATTAAAGGTCTTAGCATCAACGTCGCACCATACCGCCGTTGCCCCCAACAGAGCGATAACTTCTGCACTGGCTGCATAGGTAAAAGCGGGGACGATAACTTCATCACCAGGGCCTATACCAAGGGCCATTAAAGCAATCTGTAAGGCATCAGTTCCGTTTCCTACACCAAATGCCGGGGTTTGTAGGTAGGTTGTTAGGCGTTCTTGAAATCCTACAACAGCGGGTCCGCCTATATAAGAACCACTCCTAACCACACCATCTATAGCCGCATCGAGCTCGCTCTGGTAGGCTGCATGGACCCTAGGCAGGTCAATCATGGGTATGGATTTGTTATGGCTCATTTGCTAGGCGCAAAGTACAGATTTTGGGTTAAACCCCCACGCGCCCTGCGGGCGCGTGGGGGCTTTAGGCGAAAAAATTCGCGCGGTCATAACTTTTGGCTACAACAACACCCAACGCGCGGACTCTATTCTGCCACCTGATATAAGTCTAACGACATAAGTACCGGGAGTATTGGCTACTGAGATTGTTTTTGTGTAGGCCCCTGGCAAAAGCTGTGATGAAACAATGAGTGCGCCATTGGAACCATAGACTTCGAGAGTGCCTTCTTGCTGAATGGGTGAAAAAGAGACCTGAATCTCCGGAGAGGTACTCGGATTTGGGAAGATGGTTAGAGACATCTGTTCTGTATGATCCATTCCTTGCTGACGGGCCTTACCAGGCCCTTTCGCTGGACAGACGTACGAAGAAGGGTGTGTATTAGGACTTTTTACAGGATAGACCTTGGCTCGAGAGATGACCATATCTGTAGACCAAGAGCTTGTAAAGCTGTTGTAATCTGCGGATACGAAGTAATGCGTACCGTTATGAGGAACACTAGCACTATTCAGGAAGGATCCTTGAATGTCGAATACGGCATTGTTTTGGAATTGGTTTTGACCATAGTTCAAGGCCAAACTCTGCAAGGATTGGAATTTTAATGCCGTAGTATTCGAGTTAAAAATGTTACCCGCATTCGAACCTAGGCTTAGTGTTCCACCATTTTGCATGTGACCTATGGCATTATAGCTCCAATCATTGCACTCCATCCTTACGTTTGCATCCGTGATGTGTGAGCCATCGGTCGTATTTGAGCTGAACACATTACGCACAAGCTGAAGCGGTGCATTCTTGAGAGCTGCTGTGAACACAAGTCCCTGGTTACAACCGTGAAAGAGGTTCCTTTCAATAGTCATTGCACCGCTCTGGAGCTCAGCGCCAGTGGTACAGGAATAGAACCTATTTGCATAGAAACTCGTTGGTGTAGCAGTACATATAAGGCCTTGTTGTGCATTTTTAAAAGTGCTGTTCTCCAAAGAAAATGTGCTATTTGTCGCTACTGAAAGGGCTGGTGCTCCACCAATAAATTCACAATGGGCAACGGAGGTGGTGTTCGCGCTCACAGAGAGTCCGGCCCATTGCTTGTTGCCTTCGTATTGTATGGTGGAATTGGTCAAATCAAAATGTGAACGCACTTTGAGCTCACCCTTATCATAGAATACTAGTGTACATTCATTGAACGCCACTGCCGATAGATTCACCGTTAGATGCTGCAGGTTTTTAATATTGACCCTACTCTGCTCTAATCGAACCGCTCCGGTGCTTTGGGAGCTAATTTCCCCATCACGAGCAAAGGTGAGCGTACCTGATCCGATTGGCGAAAAATCCACCCCACTGTCCAGATTGAGCGTACCCTCTAAAGTAATGGCTCCGTCGTTCCAATCAATCGAGGCACCAGGCTGGATAATCATGGAGGCGCCTTGTTCTACGATTAATTCGCTACCCGGTCCGATGAAAAGTGAGCTGTTTTTATCCAGAACAAGGGTACTTCCTTTGTTAATTCTAAGGGTGGCAAAATGACCCGGCAGGTCACCAATTTTCAAAGTTCCTTTAATTCGAAGTTCACCCTGAATACATCCATTGCCCACGAAAACCTCTAAGTTTTGATTACCGTCGGCAGGTACATTTGAGTTTCCTACAAAGCCTTGATTACCAATGGCTAGGGTAACACCATTTGAAACTTCTAAAGTCTCGATATGCGAAGGATAGGTACCGTAGGTATTGTGTTCTTTAGCTATGTTGAAATCGGTTTTTAATACTCCATTCGTCCCAATGTCTTGGTGTACACCCGCGAAAGAATTTAGTGCATATGCGATAATGTCCTCATCCGTGTAAATATGCTCTTGATTTGCTCCTGCTACATCATTTACCAATCCTGGACTGATGTAGGAGTGGAATGGAATGATGTCCATTCGGCCGCGAAAACTTTGAGAAGCGTACTTATCACCCACGTTTAACGCACTAAAAGCCGGAATAAAGGTATGTGAAGGACTGAGGACTTCTGACTTCCACATCGCACCGAATGCCATAGCTGAATTTGTTGAAGAACCCGGAGCTTCGATGTAATCGTGATAGAAACTCTTCTTATCAAGCTTCGAAGCATTCCTTTGTATGGCCAGGTGAATACGGTCCAATTGATCGTTGCTCATATTCTGGATATGAACAATTGCCTTATCTGCATCTGCAGATTTTATGATGTTCCAATTATCCAATCGCCTCACCCAAAGGGCCTTGCGGGCATTAAACTTGCTGTAGAATTTGATCTTTCTGAAGTTCAGCGTATTGCTCAAGATATTGTGTCCGTAATACAGAAAATTACTTGAACTATTCATCCCTTCTATGCTCGCTCCATAGCCAATAACATCACGCTTATCTCCCCCACTCTTGTTGAATTGTAGGCTATCCATATGCGTATGTACGCGGTGCTTGTAAGTGACTTTTTTCTTGGTACCCCATTGAGCAATGATATCATCCCCATCCGCCAAAGGCGCACTGACATTGAGGTCAGAACCGTTGGAGATGGCAAATCTGCGCACAGTCTTAGGCTGCTCACCATTGTAAAAAGCAACGAGATCTGCACGTTCACTTCTCGCCGAAGGATCTAAATGATCAATGAGCATCTGACGTGAGGTGGGAGAATTTAGCGCCTTCGACCACGTCTGAACCAACGACCAAGTCCATAAAATAGTCGTTAGTTCCTCCATACGTTTTGCTCCCATTTGTATGCCCAGAGGCACAAAAGCACCGTCGTGAGGCGTATCAAAGGTGCCGTATGCACTGATATTTTGGCAACAGTCATAGCGTTCTAGTTCTAAGAGTGCAGCACGCGCAATGAGACCTCCCATGGATGCGCCAACCACGATAGCTGGCTCATCAGCACCTTGGCTATTCACCCAATGTAATGCGCGGATCAAGCTTACAGTGTTATCTTCGATACTTTGCTTGCTTTCTTTAAAATCGACATGGACGATATCATATCCAGCGCCGTGCAAGGAGTCGTATAACCAAGCCAACTTTTCCATTTGCTGGTACACCTGCTCGTCATTTTCATTTAGAATAACACCACTGGACAAGCCCTCGTAACTAATGAGTCCGTAGGGCTGTAAGGAGCTTTCAAAGCCTTCTACGAGTACTACTGGCTTTTGTAAACCCAAACCTTTGTTGGCATATTTAACGGTTATACTTGCGTCCTTTTTAGGGGCATTCTTAGTATAACAAGGCGGCGAATCTAGACTATCTGTGTGTAGAACCAAATCGGGGGTGCTTACATTAAATATCAAAGGAATCTGAAACCTAGATTCTATCCATTTGTTGTTGTGACGTATACGGATGGCCAAGTCTTTATGAATCAATTCACTCATCGAAGATGTCGTCGAGTACGTAGCTTGGACTTTCTGATTGATTGACACCTTACGGAACCCTTGTCCGTCGCCTAAATCCAAGTAAAAATCATTGGGCAAGGTTCTGTTGCTTTGCACGAGGTAATCCATCAAAGAAAAGGTCAGCGTGACAGATTGACCGCTGATGTAGTGCGCTACAGAATTCGTTCCACCGAAGAACACATCAAACTCTTGAACCGCCTTGCGCCCGCTATCCATAGGGCTTGGCGTATTCCATTGTGCCGTTTGCGCGGCATTTAACCACAGCTTGTTGGGCATTAAAGTGACCTGATCATTATCGTAATACAGCCATCCATTGGCTAAGGCATTGGTATCCAATTCATGTACCTCGAACCAATTCAAATAAAGACTAATATCCACGCCTAAGGTATCCTCAGCCTTACTCTGTCGCTCGAACTCAGGCCAAGGTTTAAGCTTTAACGGGGACGTTCCAAAAAGTCGACCGTTCTTAATGCGTTGACTCAAATACAGATCGTTGTAGGCTAGTTCACCGTGCCTCTTCGTATTGAGCTTTCCGGGAATGGAACCGTCAAAGAGGTGCAAATCGTAATCTGTACCCTCGTGCAGATCACGAAGAAAACTTTGATCGTGCAGGAAGCCGCCTGGAAATAACGCATCAGGCAGTGCAGCGTACATGTACTGCGAAGAATCGACTACCTGTGCGCGATGCACCACAGGCAGCAGCATAAGGACAAGCCATGTCCTAAATAGTGTTGATTTTATCATAGCGATTAGGGTTAAATAGCAGCTTTATTGCCACCACTATCAAATTGCCCATAGCTATGAGGTCATCCAAAGAATGTGAAAAACTAAATCCTATTCACATTGGGAGTGTCGAGCAAAAAAAACACCCCCGCGGGCTGCGCCCGCGGGGGTGTTGTGAGAATTTTTATCTCGCTACTTCTTACATAGCACCGTCTAGCTTCGCCGCTAGAACTTGCTTGCTTGTAGCCCCTACTTGCTTATCAACGATCTCACCGTTCTTAAACACAAGTAGTGTTGGGATGTTACGTACTCCGAACTGTTGTGCTACGGCACCGTCAGTATCTACGTTAAGTTTACCTACAACTGCTTTGCCTTCGTAATCGCCAGCCAATTCGTCAACTACTGGTCCAACCATGCGACATGGTCCACACCATTCCGCCCAGAAATCTACCAATACAGGCTTGTCTGACTTCATTACTACTTCTTCAAAGTTTGCTTCTGTTATTTCGAGTGCCATAATAAAATGTATTTCTATTTCTTCTATCAAATGTAAGGCCAATTTACCGCCTGATACGATAGGCTTCGCCTATGAGCTCATCTATGTTTTCCACACGTAGTTCACGAAAGCTATTTAAGGACAAATCGCCTCGATATACCTTCACTGCTCAGTACATAAACACCTTTTGGCAAATGCCTTAGATTAAGTCTATTGTTGCCTTGACCCAATGATTCGTGATGTACTATTTGGCCAGCTAAATTGGACACGGTAATGGTTCCAGCTGTTCTCATTTCTACTTGGACCAATCCGGTCGTAGGATTTGGGTACATCCTTTTTACTGGACCAGCTTCTTCTTCTACCCCAATAATATAGGACAGACCAAAAGCAAACTCGCCTCTATACCCGCGATCTTTAATAGTATCTAATCGAATCCATCTTTCAGGCATATTGATGGCGCCGTCAAATTGGATTAATGAATCGCCTTCGAAATAAAGCTGGGTAATGAGAGTATCTGTAAAATGTGCATCAGTCAAATAACTCTTGATGTGGATGTGCGAAGGACGGTTGGGATAAATGCCAGGCAATGTAGTGTGCAACGTAGTTGAATAGCCCGTAAGCTCGAGCTCACCTCGGTAATGGTAATTATTGGGGTTGCCGTCGACATTGCTATAGGTACCACTATCGTTGGCGTGCCAGATTTGCAAGGTGTAGGTAGAGGGCAACGTGTCTAGATCGACGGTATCACAATCGTAACTCACGAAAAATGTCAGCTCCAAAGAACGCGTGGTATCCAAAACGCCTGGAGCTAGAGTATCATTAGCAATATACGGTGCACCCCATTTGAAATAAGGACCTAATTGATCTCCAGTTGTAACGCAATTCACCTGAGCATGAGCAAAATGCACCGAAATAAATAGGATAAAGGCCTTAATAAATTTCATTAACTGTTGATTTTAGGATGGAGCAGTGGGTCTAGTTCTAAAGCTACCAATAAATCTTTGCTAATGTTCACCTTGCGCTCCTTGACAGGGAGTTTAATGTCCAGTTGTTCTTCGATATCCACGATGTGCAATTTCACGCGTTTCTTCCCTGGGTGCATTTCCAAGAGATCGTGCACTTTATCCACAAGGCCTGTGTCCAGGGCGGCAAGGTCTAGCTTGATTTCTAACGATTTACTCTGCTCTTCAAGCACATCTTGCAGCAGTTTTACGTCGGCGACATCCACGCTAAGGCGTTCGATAAACCCTTCACCTTGACGCTGGTTAAATTTGCGACCACGAGCTTTAATAAAGAGCAACTGTTCGTTCTCGAAGAAATGACGGAATTTGAGGTAATCCTCACCGAACATTTTGAATTCGTAATCGCCACGGAAATCTTCCAGACGGAAGATGCCCCAGCCTTTGCCCATCTTAGAGATACGGTGCTGCGCTTCGGTGACAATTCCCGCTACAAAGACGTCGCGCCCCATGATGCTCTCAGGATTGTTTAAGCGGTTCAATTCCGCGGTACAGAAATATTGAATTTCGGTTCTGTAATCGTCCAAAGGATGGGAACTGAGGTACATTCCATTGATCTCTTTTTCCTTTTTCAAGGCGACGATAGACGGCCATTCCAGAACATCGGGCATTTTCGGTGGCGGAAGCTCTTCACCGGAGCCTTCGCCGAATAGAGAGGCCTGGGCACTCTCTGCATCGTTTTTCTTGTTCTGTACGTATTTGATGGCTTTTTCCACAAAGCTTCGGCCGCCCTCCTCTTCAGAGAAGTACATGGCGCGGTGGGTGTTGGGGAAATCGTCCATGGCACCGCCCAAAATGAGACACTCTATGGTCTTTCTGTTGGCTTGGCGAAGGTCAATACGTTCTAGGAGGTCAAAGAGGTCCTTAAACTGACCGCCTTCTTCCCTTTTGGAAATGATCTCGCGAACAGCGTTCTCTCCTACGCCTTTCATACCGCCCATTCCGAATCGGACTGCACCTTCATTATTTACGCTAAAGCGGAGCAAACTCTCGTTGACAGAAGGCCCCAAAACAGGCACATCGATACGACGGCACTCCTCCATAAAGAAGGTCACCGCTTTGAGGTCAGACATGTTGTTGGACAATACCGAAGCCATAAACTCGGCCGGGTAATGTGCTTTGAGATACGCCGTTTGGTAAGCTACCCAAGCATAGCAAGTTGAGTGTGATTTGTTGAAGGCGTAAGAGGCAAAAGCTTCCCAATCCTTCCAAACTTTCTCAAGGATGTCTCTGTTGTGTCCACGCTCTTCACCTCCGTCTAAGAACATGGGCTTGAGCATATCAATGATGTCCTTTTTCTTTTTACCCATCCCCTTACGGAGCATATCGGCCTGACCCTTGGAAAAGCCCGCCAATTCTTGAGAAAGCAACATCACTTGCTCCTGGTAGACTGTAATTCCATAGGTCTCCTTGAGCTTGCCTTCCATGGCATCGAGATCGTAAGTAATCTCCTTCCGTCCATGTTTACGGTCAATGAATTCAGGAATGTATTCCAAAGGACCTGGACGGTAAAGGGCATTCATCGCAATGAGATCGGCAAATTCCGTAGGCTTAAGTTCCTTCAAATACTTCTGCATACCGGCACTCTCGTACTGAAAAATACCGACCGTTTCTCCGCGTTGGAAAAGTTCGTAAGTCTTGGTATCGTCCAATGGAAAGCTATCAGGGTCCAATTCTACCCCGTGACGTTGCTTGACTAATCTACAAGCTTCCTTAATGATGGTCAGCGTTCGAAGTCCCAAGAAATCCATCTTGAGCAAACCGGCATCTTCAACCACCGAATTGTCAAACTGTGTACACCACATCTCGCTATCCTTGGCACGAGCCACAGGAACGAGTTCTCGGATATCACTAGGGGTTATAATTACACCACAGGCATGAATACCCGTATTTCTTACTGACCCCTCTAAAACTCTTGCCTGATTGATCGTGGTAGCCTCCAGCGTGTTCCCTTCCGACAATTCCTTCAGTTGAATGACCAAAGCGGCTTCCTCAGAACCAAATTTGCTTCTCAGCCCTTTGTCGTCTAATGCCCAGAGCTTTTTGAGCTTGGTCATATCTGGGATAAGCTTAGCTATTCGATCCGTATCCGGCAGTGGTAATTCTAGAACACGGCCCGCATCTCGAATAGAACTCTTTGCAGCCATGGTACCGTAAGTGATGATCTGAGCCACCTGTGGCGCCCCATATTTGTCAATCACGTACTGGATAACTTTATCTCGTCCTTCATCGTCGAAGTCGATATCAATATCGGGCAGCGACACACGTTCCGGATTCAAAAAACGCTCGAAAAGCAAATCGTACTTAATGGGGTCTACGTTCGTAATTCCTGTAGCATAGGCTACCGCCGAACCCGCAGCAGAACCACGTCCAGGACCTACACTCACGCCCATTTGACGTGCTGCTTCACAGAAATCCTGGACAATCAGGAAATACCCTGGATACCCCGTACGAGCAATGGTCTCTAATTCGAAGTCCAAGCGCTCGTCAATTTCTGGTGTTATTTCACCATAACGAGCCTTTGCGCCTTCGTACGTCAAATGCCTTAAATAGGCATTCTCACCTCGCTGTCCACCGTCTACAGCGTCTTGTGGATCCTGAAATTGTTCTGGGATATCAAAGGCCGGTAGCAATACGTTGCGCTCGAGCGGATAAAGCTCAACCTTATCCAATATCTCTTTGGTAGTGGTCAGTGCCTCAGGTAAATCTGAGAACAATTCCACCATCTCTTCCTTGCTTTTGAAGTAAAATTCTTGGTTCGGGAATCCGTAACGGAATCCGCGTCCTCGGCCAATAGGCGTGCTCTTTTGAGCCCCTTCCTTCACACAAAGTAAAATATCATGGGCATCCGCATTATCCTGTGTTAAGTAGAACGTATTGTTCGCTGCGATGTATTTGATACCGTACTCTTGAGCGTATTTCAATAGCTGAAGATTTACGTGATTCTCCTCGTCCAACCCATGTCTATTGAGTTCGAGGTAGAAATCTTCACCAAAGTGTTCGTGCCACCACTCTAATGCAGTTCTAGCCTGAGCTTCACCAACATTCAAGTACAAATGTTGCACTTCTCCGCGCAAGCCACCCGAAAGCACAATGAGGTCTTCTTTATGTTCTAGCAGCACGTTTTTATCGATACGAGGTACGTAGTAATACCCGTTCAACATCCCTTCACTACTGAGTTTCGCGAGGTTGTGGTAGCCGTTTTTGTTTTTCGCTAATACTACAATTTGATAACCGTCGTCCTTTTTACTGCGGTCAAGGCGGTCTTCACAAACGTAGAATTCACAGCCGATGACCCCAACAAATGGGTATTCTTTGAGCGGCTCATTAAGCTCGCCTGCTTTAACTTTCTCGTTGTGCTCATAAGCATCCCTGTTTCCAGGTACGTTCATTACCGCTCTATTGAAATGAAACGCTCCCATGAGATTCCCGAGGTCGGTAATAGCAACACCTGCCTGCCCATTATCGACCGCATTGCTCACCAAATCTACAACAGTGGTTGTTGCCTGAAGTATAGAAAACTGAGTGTGATTGTGAAGATGAGCAAACTCAACATCTGCCGCATGCAGGTTTGTAGTTGCTGTAGTGGTCGTTGTAGCTTCCTCTGCCTTTGCTAAACCTTGCGCACGCTTTTTTTTAGCTTCTTCTACTGCTAAACCAATAGCTTGAATAGTGGAAGGATTGACCGTTTTGAATCGATTCAAAAACTCATTATCCTTTCCCAGAACTTCAGGAGTGATGATGTTTAAACGGACCAATT